>Ga0209263_1000086_pt1 | contig 69596 bp, 66 predicted proteins | sample SaaInlV_DNA_100m_FD_184684 | JGI IMG/M metagenome (GOLD analysis project Ga0209263, IMG submission 184684) | Marine microbial communities from expanding oxygen minimum zones in the Saanich Inlet - SI075_LV_DNA_100m (SPAdes) (version 2) | ecosystem: Environmental > Aquatic > Marine > Unclassified... | reverse complement strand
TCCAACTTCATCCACGATACAAATAGCTTTAGGTTGAAATTGATTAGCTTGCTCAATTAATAAATCTGCATTTTTGTTGGCAGACAATGATACGATGTCAAACTCATCTTTTAAATGAGAAATCACCTTTAAAGCATTGACGCCAATGGATCCAGTGGAGCCTAAAATGGAAATTCGTTTTGACATTAGAAAAGCTCTTTTTGGAAAAATAATGTGAGAAATGACAGATTGGGATTAATTCGCATTCCAAGACCAACTTTATAAATAGAGAATGTCCTAAGCGTATCCAATCCAATATAATTTATTTGGCCTTCCATAGTTGAAGGTGCACTGTGATTTCCTGAATAAGATTGTTCTTTAAAAAAATTGGAACCGGCTCCAATTCGAAATTGAAAAGTTTTCCAATCAACCCATTTACGAAAATCAAACGTTAATGATGTCAGACGATAATGATTTAAACCTTTTAAATCAATTCGTTGAATAGACGTAACCCAATCTAAAGTATCTTTCCCGCCAAAAAAATATTGTAAACCTGCACCCAAAACTTGAGGAGATTCTTTTTCCGTTGAGAATCCATAAATCTTTCCCGTAATTGCCAAATTGTTTGTGGTTTTGATTGCAAAATCCAAATTGGGGTAAGTCCAATAATTCGACCATATTCTTCGTGTAGTAGAAGAAAACCCAGACTGAATCATGAGTCTATTTTTTGAATTTGGATCAATGGCAGCTGTTTCACTTAGCCAAGAAGAAGAGGAATACACAACAGACTTTGCGTGGCCATCACAATCCTGACACGCAACAGAATCAAATCTGAAATCGGCAGATTGAGAAAAAATGGGACTTAAAAGAACCATACATTTAAAAATTAATCTCATTGAATAAATCTAAATAATGCCCCGTTCGGATGAACGGATAAATTCAACAATTTGGTTTCTGTATTTTGAATCTGGAATATTTGTTTCGATCTTTGTTAGGGCTTCTTTACGATTTAATCCGGATCGAAAATAAATTTGATATGTATTTTTAATAATACTTCTTTCTTCTACAGAAAATCCACGACGTTTTAAGCCCACACGATTTACACCTTGAAATTGAAGAGGCTCTTCTGCACATAGAATAAAAGGGGGTACATCTTGAACAGCTCTAAATCCGCCTCCTATAAATGCGTGTTTCCCAATTTTAGTAAATTGATGAACCAACACACCACCGCCTAATGAAGCCCAATCTCCGATTTCTACGTGTCCACCTAATGTTGCCATATTTGCCATAATTACATTATCGCCAATGACACAATCATGAGCTACATGAACATAAGCCATTAAAAGACAATCAGCCCCCAATTGAGTTTTTCCAAGTGCATCTGTTCCACGGTTAATGGTAACAAATTCACGAATAGTCGTTCTTTCACCGATGATTGTTTTTGTTCTTTCGCCACCAAATTTCAAATCTTGAGGGATTTCGCCAATAGAGCAGGAATGAAAAATTCGGGAATCTTTGCCAACAGAAGTATTGTCGCAAACAGTAACATGATTGCCAATGGTTACATTATTACCAAGAGTAACATTGGCCTCAATAACGGAATACGGACCAATGGTAACATGATCGCCCAAATCAGCAGATGAATCAACAAGTGCTGTTGGGTGGATTGCAGTGGAAATGCTAGCCCTCTTTAGGACGGTCTACAATATTTGCTGATAGAAAGGCCTCTGAAACAAGTTTATCTTCTACAAAACACCGTCCATGGAATTTGCAAATACTGAGTTTTCTTTTCACAAGATCCATATAGATCTTGAGTTGATCTCCAGGCACAATTGGTTTACGGAATTTCGCTCTATCAATGGTTGAAAAAAGCATATTCTTTGTTAGCGGATCTTCTACTTGACTCAACATAAGGAAGGCTCCGGCTTGCGCCATGCTTTCTAGGGATAACACACCCGGCATCACAGGCTGGCCTGGGAAATGTCCTTGAAAAAAAGGTTCGTTAATGGTCACATTTTTTATGGCAACCAGGGATTTCCCCGGATCCAAGACCTCCAGTTTATCAATTAAGATAAAAGGGTAACGGTGAGGAAGAACTTTTATTATATCATTAATATTAAAAATAATTTGTTTAGAAATATCAGTCATTAGTTTTCTCTGTCCATAATTCTGCCAATTCTTTGGCATATGTTTTTTTCAATTTTTTAACAAATTCAACATTACTGGCATGGCCGGCCCGCGCAGCAGTTACATGCCCTTTAATTGGAACACCTAACAGAGCAAGATCCCCAATCAAATCTAATGTTTTATGACGAACTGGTTCATTTTTAAATCGAAGGACTTTCCCATTCAAAATACCGTTCGCACCTTGAATAATATTATGTTCAATTCCGAATAAATCTCGCAATCTATCGATCTCTGAATTGTCAATTTCTTTATCCACAATAACAACGGCATTGTCTAAAGCACCGCCCTTAATTAATCCACGTTCTTTCAACATTTCTACTTCACTCAAAAAACAAAAAGTTCGGGCGGGTGCAACTTCAAAGGCAAAATCTTCTTCCATATTATAAATTGCTTCGTACTGAGTTCCTAACGCAGGGAGTGGGTATTCCACCATAAATGTAATCCGAAATCTATCTGATGGAATTACATGAATATCAATGTCACGATACGGATTCGTATAATTAACCGCACGAGTAATTTCTAAAACTTTTCTTTCTTTATTCTGAAATTTGATGCCAGCTTTTATTAAACACTCTACAAAATCTTTTGCAGATCCATCCATCACGGGAGGTTCTTTACCCGTAAGCTCAATGAGCATATTATCAATTCGAAGCCCACTTACAGCGGCGAGTGCATGTTCAACTGTATGGATTCTTATATCATTTTCTTCAATAGTTGTTCCTCGGGATATATCCACCACATGATCAATATCGGCTTTAATCTCCGGACTGGAAGGAATATCAGATCTAACAAATCGGATTCCAAAATTTTCTGGAGCCGGATGAAATGTAATACTAGTATCAACGCCAGTATGAAGCCCAACACCTTGACAGGACTGACTCGACTTAATTGTTCTTTGTTTTCTTTCCATCCTTAAATTTACATCTCCTTCGCACCTTGAATCAATTGGTCAAGTTTTTGTCTCATTCGGCTAATTTCGTTGAAAAGTGCTTCCCTTTTATTGTGCTCTCGAATTTCTCTAGCAGGATAACCGGCATAGACTTTACCACCTTTTAATGATTTTGTAATTCCAGATTTTGCAGCAAATGTTGAATGCGCTCCGATTTCCACATGAGGTGCAACGCCGACTTGCCCCGCAAAAGTACAATAATCGCCAATGATAGCACTTCCTGCTACAGCAAATGAGCCAGTTAATAGGCATCCTTTTCCAATAGAAACATTGTGAGCGATATGAACTAAATTATCAATTTTTGTCATATTGCCAATCGTTGTGGAACCAATGGTCGCACGATCGATTGCACAGTTAGATCCAATTTCAACATCATTGCCAATAACTACATTACCTGTTTGGGGAATTTTTTCATGAACACCATCGTGAGTTATAAATCCAAATCCATCACATCCAATGGATGTTCCACTATGAATTTGAACCCGATCTCCAATTATACTGTTGCCATATATTGATACATTCGCATGTGTTTGACATTTTTCACCCAAAATAACATTGGGACCAATCACAGTATTTGATCCTAATCTTGAGCCATTTCCAATTACCGCCTTTGGGTGAATAACACATCCCGGTTCAATCGATACATTTTTCCCAATAGATACAGTTGCATCGATAGTTGTATCAGAATGAATAAAGGAGTTCTTTTCGGATTCAGGGAAGAATAGAGCGAGGGTTCTTGCCATGGCCAATTGTGGATTGGATACAAGAATGCCATTTTTACCATCTAAATGATTTTCATCACTGATAAAAATGGCATCTGCCAGAGTTCCGGCTATATATTTTTTATACTTAGGATTCCCCAAAAACGTTATGGTTCCTGGCGAACTAGATTGGATTTCTGAAACGCCTGAAACATTTATTTCAGGATCTCCAATCACTTTCCCGCCAACATGAATGGCGATCTCACGAAGTGTGAGCTTCAAATCTGATTACTTATCGGAGGATAAATTCCGAAGTTCATGGAGAACATCGTCAGTCATATCGAACTTTGGCTTGTAATATAATAAGCCCACTGATGCATCAATAATGTAATCAAATCCACCATCAATGGCGACTTTATCTACTGCCTTTTTTACTTTACCCAGAATCTCATATTCCATTTGAGCTTGCTTTCTCATGAGTTCTCCTTGCGGTCCAATTTTTTCAGCCTGAAAATTTTGGATTGCCACTTCCATTTGCTCTAGTTCTCGGCGAATACTTTCACCTTTATCCAATGCCATAAGTCGCTTCACATCATAGTCATTTTTTAAACTATCCATTTTTTGAACCATAAGGTCAAATTCGAATTGAACTTTTCTATATTCAAGCTGAAGTTGCGATTCTGCTTCTTTGAACTCTTCATATTCTGTACGAATTCTTTCAGATAAAATATATCCGATCTTTAATTGGGCAGATACCATTGATGCCATGCCTAAAAAAGTAAGAATAAAGAGTGATTGTCGTAAGAATCCTTTCACGGTTTCCTCCTTGTTTGTCAAAATTGTTGTCCAAATGTGAGTGTAGTTTTCCATTCCGGTTCTAACTCACCATACTGATTTACCCGATCAAACCCATATCCGATATCAAACCCAAGCATCCCAATCATGGGCATAAAAAATCGAATACCGGCTCCAGCAGACCGTTTCATATCTAATGGGCCACTTCGAGGTAAACTTAATCTTTCCATTAAATCTGTAGATGACCAAACATTTCCCATCTCAGCAAAAACCAGCCCGTAAACTACAGGGTTTTCGGCAAAAGGAACTCTGAATTCTGTTCCAAATTTGACCATCGTATTTCCACCAATAGGGCTTCCACTTTGGGTGAGTGGCCCAACACGGCTATCATCATATCCACGAAGTGGATTCCCATAAGGGATTCCATTGCCTCCCATAATAAATCGATCATTCCATGGGATAAAAGAATTATCTCCATCTTTTGCAGGCAATTCTTTTACCACACCAATTTTCATGGAATTCAATAAAACAAATTTCCAAAAAGTGGGTGTGTACCATTCCAAATTAAGAATATGTTTATGAAAGTTCTCTTGTCCACCCAAAATGCCGCCAGACAAAGTTGATTTTAATGAAAAAGATGATCCTCTTGTCGTGAATTCTGGATGATCGCGACTATCACGACGAATAGTTTGTGAAAAAGTGACACCATCAGATTGCTGAAGACCGCCGGCAAATTGATCTAGATCACCTTGACTTCCTTCATAAACTTTCCGAACCACCTGAAAAGACCAAGTGCCACGGAAAAAATCATCTGGCCATTTAAAAATTCGTCCCCACGTAACTGAGCCGCCTGCCATAGTATAATCAATCGGTGATGAATACATGGAAGATCCGCCGCGGAATGTGTAAAATATTGAGCCCCCAACAAGATTTTTTGTATCATTGACCATGGGGTCCGTAAAACTGATACTAGCAGAGCGATATTTGGGTCGACTCTGACCTGTATTATAATAATTGTTACCAACATTGGTCCCAACATTAAAACTTAAATTAAGACTTTGACCTCTTCCCCTAAAATTTGGCAAGGCTAAACCACCACCACCCGTCATTCCAAATGATTGTGTGTAGCCCATATTCGCATTGGCTTGTCCTGCCGGTTTCTCTTCCACAGTAATTTCAAGATCAACCTTATCTTCAGCAACAGGGACAACATCCGGTACCACATTTGCAAAATAATTTAACATCATGACTTCACGATGGCTTCTCATCAATCGTTCTCGATTAAATACATCACCAGGGAAAACTCTTAATTGACGACGAATAACATTCTCACGAGTTCGTGTATTCCCTTTGATGGCAATATGATTGATATATACTTTATGATTTTCAGTTACAACAAAATGGATATCTAATGAATCTTCCCCAGCTGGCGTGATCGCAGGATCAATCCGACTATATATATACCCTCGATCCATATATAATCCTTGGACTCGATCAAAGAGAGCGGCATTAAAACTCTCATCACTGAATTGGTCTCCGGTTTCCAAACCCAAGGCATGCTGTAGATGCTCTTCTTCAAAGAGAGTCATGCCTTCCCAAGAAAAATTTCTATATTTATACTGAGGTCCCTCGTCAACAGTGACCACCAAATCTAATTGTTTTTTGTTTTCGCTTAATTGGACAGAATCACTGACAATTCGAAAATCTCGATATCCATTATTTCGATAATAAGCGGATATCAAATTCAAATCTTCATCGAATTTTTTCTCATCGAAAGTTGATCGCCAAAACATATACCAACGTTGTTGTTTTGTTTCTTTCATTTTCCAACGAAGTCGTAAATCAGAGAAAGACTTATTCCCTTCAATAAGTATATCGCCTATCTTAATTTTGTCATTTTCTTGAATATTAAAAACAACATTTCTAACTAAGTTTTTTGCTCGCCCATCAAATAAAGTTGATTCTTCTTCGGGAATATTTAATACGGGTTCAACTTCAGCATTGAGATAACCTTTCTCTCGATATAATTGTTTAATAGTTTTGGATGTTTCATGAAGCGTATTCGGTCTGAGTCGCTGACCTTTAGATAAACTAATTTCGTCATCAAATTTTCTATCTTTTAATTTTTTATTACCTTCATAAGTTAAATCTCCTAAAATAAAATTTTCTTTCACAACGATAGCCAAAGATAAACCATCACCGCTTTCTTCGTCATAACGTAATTGAATATCTTGGAATAGTCCGAGCTTCCAAAGCCGTTTAATTGCTCGAGGAAATTCGGTTGGAGAAACCATCTGCCCCTCTCGCAGCCCAGCTGTAAAAATAATTGTATTGGTTGATGTGACTTCATTTCCTTCTACAGAAACAGACACTAATTTGATATCATCTTGGGTGCCTTGGGCAAACCCAATAGATAAAATAAAGATTAGACTAAATATTTTTTTCATTTTTTAAGGTTTTACTTGCTCGCTCACTTTACCAAAACGACGTTCTCTTAATTGATAATCCAAAATGGCATTCAAGAGCGATTCTTCTCGAAAAGCTGGCCAATAAGTTTCTGTCATATAAATTTCTGTATAAGCACTTTGCCAAAGTAAAAAATTACTTAAGCGACATTCCCCGCTGGTTCGAATCAATAAATCTGGGTCAGACATATTAGCAGTTGAAAGCGCTTGGGAAAAAATAGTTTCATTTATTTCCGTTGAATCTAATTCTCCAATTTTTACCCGTTCTGCAATAGATTGTACCGCAGAAACCATTTCCTGACGACTTCCATAATTCAAAGCCAAACACAAATTTAATCCTGAATTACTTTTCGTCATCTCAATTCCATCCAAAATCCCTTTTTGAGTGGATTCCGGTAGCATTGATAAATCACCAATCGTTGTGAAACGTACATTCTTTTTGTGCAGTTCTTTAACTTCAATACTAATTGTTTTTAAAAGAAGCGTCATTAATGCACTTACTTCTGATTTGGGTCGTCCCCAATTCTCCGTAGAAAATGTATAGAGTGTTAAATGTTTAACATCAAATTCTCCACAAATTCGGGTAATCTCCCGAACAGAATTTATGCCCTCTTTATGTCCCGCAACTCGAGGCAAAATACGTTCTTTAGCCCAGCGACCATTGCCATCCATAATAATTGCAATATGATTTGGGATAGGCCCGTTTTGTGCACGTTCTCTAAGTGTTTCTATCATGATAATATTGGAAAAAGCGGGCGAAATTAACCTATGCAATAGCGGTTTACAACTGAGTTACTTGTGTTTAATTGACTCAGAGTAAATGAAACTTTTATTATGGACTGAATCAAGAATTTAATGAAGACAGTAAATCCCGAGCGATTGTGTGATATATTTGTCCTAATGGAGAATCTGGATATTCCTGAGCGATGGGAACACCTGTATCAGTTGCAATCATAATTTGTTCTGAAATTGGGATTTTTCCTAAAAGAGGAACATTTAGTCGTTCACTCTCTTTTTTGCCACCGCCCGTTTTAAATAAATCTATTTTTAAACTGAATTTACCTTGTGAATCAACATCAACTGTTTTCCCATTTATAGTGACGGATGAAGCTTGTCCATCAACTTGTCCATCCAATAATAGACCTGACATATTCTCAATCACACCCAAAACAGGTGTTTGAACTTTTTTAAACATATCAGCACCTTTGCGAACATCTGCCAGTGCTATATCTTGTGGGGTCGTTACCATCACCGCACCGGACATTTTCAACTTTTGGGTTAAAGTTAATTGTATATCGCCAGTTCCTGGTGGTAAATCAAGAATCAATACGTCTAATTCTCCCCATTGAACATCTCGGAAAAATTGTTCTGTCATTCGCGCAACCAGTGGACCTCTCCAGATAACGGGCGTATCATTGCCACTAATGAATCCAAAACTCATCACCTTCATCCCAAATTTTTCTAACGGAATTAATTTTTTATCCTGAGTCATGCCAGGTTGTTCATTGATTCCGAGTACGATAGGAAGGGAAGGCCCATATATATCTAAATCCAATAATCCGACTTTTAGCCCTTGTTTAGCCATAGCACATGCCAAATTTGCGGCGACAGTAGATTTTCCAACGCCACCCTTTCCGCTGGCAATTGCAATGACATGATTTACACCATCAAGAATAGGAGGCGGTGCTTGGGTTTTGGGTTGGATTGGAGCTGTTTGTTGTGCCCCACCTGAAGAAAGTTGCACATTTACCGTGGCGAAATGTTTATTTAATTCTGTTTTTACAGCAGAAATAACTTCTTGCTTTTTTTCTTCATTTTGTGATGAAATATTGAGTTGGACTGTGACAGTTTCACCATCAACTGCAACATCTTTTATCATACCAAAAGAAACAATATCCCGAGTAAATCCAGGATAGTTAATGGATTTTAAATGTTCTAAAACGTGTTCTTTATTCATAAGTGTATTCGCAAAAAAAAACGGCTGTCATTTGACAGCCGTTCTATAGGTTTAATTCTTAAAATTAATGGGTTAACCTGCGTAATCGCGACCAAACCACTCGTAGTTGATCTTGATATATTTATTCCATTCTTCGGGAACTTCGCTCTCTTCAAAGATAGCTTCTACAGGACATTCGGGTTCACATGCGCCACAGTCGATACATTCTTCTGGGTCAATATAAAGTAAATCTCCTTCTTTTGGCTCAAATCCATCTACTTTAGCTTCTGCACCAGCACCCTCTTTATCATAGGGGCCATGGATACAATCCACAGGACAAACTTCAACACATGCAGTATCACAAGTTCCCACACACGGTTCAGCAATAATGTAAGTCATTCTCGTACTCCTTTGAGATAATTTTTAAATCTTGGTTCCAAATCAAGCCGCAATTTAGAGAGAAAAATGCCGTGTGAAAAAGGTTTTGGAATTAATTTCTATCTCTATTCTATGACAAACCATTCAATTCAGAAACGAAATCTTAGCTTTTTATGGCTCGCTCAAACTATGTCCCAGGCCGGAGATGCTATTTATCAATTGGCGTTACTTTGGCTTGTGTTAGAAATCTCAAATTCTCCTATTATTACCGGTTTTATTGCCATGAGTGCCTATTTACCAGCGCTTTTATTTGGACTTTTCGCAGGAGTCTTTTCTGATAAATTTAATCGATTTAAATTGATGATATTTTCCAATGTAGGCCAAGCATTAACTGTTGTAATCATTCCGTTTCTCCTTCTTAATGGGCATGATAGTCTTTGGCTCATCTGCGGATTAGCCTTTTTAAGAAGCTGTTTTAATACATTTTTTCAACCCGCATTGCAGTCCTTTATTCCCATGCTTTTTCCAAGAGACGGGATCGTTAAAATCAATGCTATTCTTGCCACATCCGGACAAATTGCTTGGATGATTGGTCCTTTTTTTGCCGGCGTTTTATTAACGCTTGTTTCGCTACCAAATCTTTTTTTAGTTGATGCTGTTTCATTTATTTTGAGTATTGGTTTCTTATTATTTATCGTACAACCAAACCTTCCAATAGAAACCAAAGGAGCTAGCCAATGGGATGAATTAAAAAGCGGCTTATCCTTTCTGTATTCACAAAAACCACTCTATTGGATGATCATTATTACCTTTATTAATAATCTTTTTATTATGGGACCCGCAATTGTTGGGCTTCCAATTTTAGTAAAAAGTTCTTTACACGGTACTGCATCCGATTTTGCTTTTATTGAGGGATGTATGGCAGCAGGTGCATTGATTGGATCCTTCTTGGTAACAAAATTAACCGGAAAATTATCCAATGGACTTATTTGGGGAATCGGACTATTCTTAGATGGAATTACCTATTCATTCATTTACTGGACGAACAGTGTTGAAATGACAATGCTTATGATTTTCTTCCACGGAATTGGTATTCCGCTGATTATGGTGAGTCGCACATCTATCGTTCAAATGCACACACCAAATAAATTTCATGGACGGCTTTTTTCTGTCGTTCATCTTGGTGTTGTGGGAACGACTGCAATTTCCACAGCATTGGTTGGACTAATTACTTCGATGATTTCAGTAAAACTATTATTTCATGTTATTGGTATCGGAGCTGCTTTATGTGGAATTGTTGCAATGGCGGTTCCTTCGTTGAGAAAACTCAAGTAAGTTATCTCATGAATTATATTGTAATTGATTCTGGAACTTCATCTACAAAAGCATTTTTATTTAACAAAATGGGTGATATTCTATATTCAAATAAAATAAAACATGACCTATCTCGTCCCAAAAAATTTCACGTAGAAAGTGATGCTTCAATCATCCTTGCAGCGTGCAATACATTATTCTATGAATTGGTTCAAGCATCTGGCTCTATTTCAATTCATTCCACAGGATTAGCCATTCAACGTTCCACTTTTTTATTTTGGGAAAAGGATTCCTGTAAACCTGTAACACCAGCATTAAATTGGCAAGATAGTCGAGCCCATGCTGTTGCTGATGAGTTTTCTGAATATGGTGAAAAACTTTGCAACATCACAGGCACACCTTTGAGTGCCCACTTTGGCGGACCTAAATATTTACATTTGATTCGGAAAAACCCTGAATTAGCAAAACGAGTTCAAAAAGGTGAATTGTATTTTGGACCCTTGAGCGCATTTCTTTCCCAAGCCATGACAGGGTCTGTAGGTGTGGAAGAGTCCATTGCGTGTCGAACTTTAGTCTATGATATACACGATGGTGATTGGTCTGACTATGCCTTATCTCTTTTTAATATTGAACGAGAAACGCTTCCACCATTAACACCCGTAAAAAAAGATTTTGGAACATTATTTGAAACGAATATTCCTCTTACATTAGTCATTGGCGATCAACAAGCAGCCCTTATTGGTCAGGCGGGACTTATGACCAACAGTATTGCAACAAATTTTGGAACTTCCGGAAGTGTCCAATTCAACGCGGGACAAAAACCAGCAGTGCTAAATGGACTCATTTCCAGTGTACTTTATTCCAATGAAAATAAAAAATATTTTATGGTGGAAGGAACAATCAATGCGTGTAATTCTTTGTTTTACCACTTAGAAAATGAAATGGGAATTTCCCACAAAGAAATGAAATGGGATGAGCGAGCAGCGAATACAGAAACAAATGGGGTTTTTATCCCTGGTTTTAGTGGAATTGCAGCACCGTATTGGATACAAGGATTTGATGATGTGTATGTTGATTTAGATAAAAATTCAGATCAAAGCACCATTGTAAGAGCCGGTATGGAATCCATCGGATTATTGGTAAATGATATTCTAGAATGCCTTGCTCCTGTTATGAAATCAAAACCAGGATTATTAACTGCAGCTGGCGGTGGTGCTCGAGCGCCTTTACTTCAATTTATTGCAGATTTAACGGGAATCCCTGTTGGGCATTCCGCCATGAAAGACAGAACGGCTTATGGCGTTTACCGATTATTAAACCCAGATTATGAATCCGATTCTTCGAAAAGTATTGATCTGATTTTTTCTCCAAATCCATCAGAAATAATTAAGGAGAAAAAATTGAAATGGAAAGCTGCCATCAACACCATTAAGAAATGAGTGTCTCACGCATAGGTTGGTCCATTAAAGAATTCACCAAATAAGTAGGGTTAGCAGATTGGATTATTTCTCTTTTTTCAGGTTTCCGGCAAACGATCACAGACTTGCATCCATTCTCATTAGCTGCTTCCGCATCTTGAACAGTATCGCCCACCAAGACCATATTTTCTAAGCGGAAAGATTCCGCCAAAACGTCCCACGCTTTTTCACGCGCCAATCTTGGCATGGATAGTTTTTCTTCTGCATCATCGGCAAAAATGCCAAACTTGAATCGGTCCCAAAGACCAAATTTTTCCAATTTAATTTTAGCAACAGATTTAATATTCCCCGTTAATAAACATGTAGCATGACCTGCCGATTCCACTTCATCTAACATAGAAACGCAATCATCATATACAAATGGTAAATTAGATTTTGTGAATTCTATTTTCATAGATTCAGAATAGCTATCTAAAATAGTGTTCAATAGAGCTTCATGATTGGAGCCTTCCGAACCCAATTTGACTAATGAATTTCGTGTAATACTTCGATCGGTAAAACCTGCTACATCATTATAACCTAGGTCTATAGGTTTTCCTGTTTCTTTAGATATGGCAATTGATAGGAGTCTCCGGGACACACCGCCGGGAGAAATGAGTGTTCCATCTATATCAAATAGAAAAAGTTGTTTGGATGTCATTTTGCCAAAGCACCCATGGGGTCCCACGGCTTTAAACTCACCGGTTCTTTTTGATAAATTTCCAATTCTTCTTTCGTGATATAATCTTTATGAATTACCACTTCAAATGTGTATTCATCAAACCAAGGGTCCGTCATAATATCATACCCTTTATCGCCACCTTTATCGCCCCAACTATTTTCCACGCGCCATTTTTTTGATTTTCCAGTTGAAGCCAAATCCACACCAGTGAAAAGCATAGCATGGGTCATTTGGCTGTCACCATATTCCAGGCGATCCGCCTTTGTCATGGGGAATTCTGTTCCATAAAATAATTCAAAATCGAATAGTTTCATATCCATAATGCCGAGAACTCGACTAAAATGTTTCCCCACGTCGCAGCCAAACCATACGGGGTGATCATGTTTTAAAGACGCAATAGATGCTTCTTTCAAACGCTTTATCGGCAAATTTAAATATCGTATTTGTTCACCTTCAATCACATTCCCGAGATAATCTACAGTATAAGTTTCATGATATTTTTTATCCGACATAGGACAATCAATTAAGCAAACGTAATCATCCAGATTGAGCCCAACATGATCCATGAAGAATGACTGAGGGGTCAGGTTTTCAAATCGGGTGAATTTTTTATCTTTGTCTCGTACTTGCCAATCAAATTTTTCTGGCGGTGTTCCCAAAGAAATTGTCAACATTTGGTAAACCGTTTCTAGCATGCCATCTTTCATAGCGTGAAGTTTTTCCAAGTTTGAACCATTATTATGTTCATTTCGAAGCTCAATCGCAAATCCTCGAAGTTTTCGAGTAATCATCCGATTCATTCTCATGGATGAGCTACTTTGGTATGTTTCAGGCATTTCAGATTTTGGAACCACACCATACTTATTTATTAAGTTCACAAACATGTGCCATTGTCCGCCATCTTGGATAGGATCAGAAACAAGATGCATCATTAACCGTCCATCTTTAGGTTCGTCAACAGAACGAATAATACTTTCAAGAAAAAAATTTGATTTTTCAATTTTATCACAAAACATGAAATAATTCTGGCTGAATTCAAATCCTTTCAATTTATGTTTCCTTCCTAAATAAATACGAAAAAGGTTAAGACCAGCAAAGCCCCAACAACGACCACTAGACTTCTGGTTTGTCACTTTCATTTGTCCAGAAATCATATCCGAAAATGTATGATCAATTTTTCTGAATGCATCCCAATCCATGCTAATATCATCAAAATTTGATTTAATGGATGCATTACGGGCCAACCGGATAGTTGGATTATTTAAAGTTTTTTCTCTATAATTTTTTAAAGTTTTTATTTCAATTTTATGCGACATATTATTTTCCTTTTACTGGTAATTTAGCAAGAACTTACCAAACGATTGTTTCAATTAATAAATTTGATTTCGAACATTTTTTTTAAAATAGTTTTTAACTTTTCATATTTGCTTGAGTTTAATATCGATTGTAATTATAAAAACGTAAGAGAAAAAGGAAGGATTTATCGTAATTAGAATAAAAAGTATTAAACCCATTATTATTATACTGTTTTTCACACAACTTTTTGGTCAATGGGAACAAGCATCCGGGACAGAAGGTCTAGATATGCAATCCGTTATATCAATAGGGACAACGACTTTTGCCGGAGGCCAAACAGGCACTTATAAATCTATTGATGATGCAGAAAATTTTCAGTTATCAAATTCGGGCAATGATTCAAATGGTCCAACACGAGGCTTTGCTTTTGATAGTCTTTATATTTACACGTGTACGAGTCAAGGCGTTTTTAGAAGCGCAGATAATGGAGACTCCTGGGCTGCAAAAAGTAATGGGATATCTAATCTTTTATCTCATGGAATAATCAAAACTGACTCTTTATTAGTTCATGTAGGGCCCGGTGGCGTTTCTCTTAGCAGTGATCAAGGTGAAAATTGGGTTTCTGCAGGATTAGTGGGAACAGATGTTAGGTGTGTAACTCATATCCAAGATACGCTTTTTGTAGGAACAAATGGACAAGGACTATACAAAAGTACCGATTGGGGACTAAATTGGATAGCCATTAACAATGGAAGCACATCATCAAATTTTCGTGCGATTGAAAGTAAAGGAAATATTCTATTCGCAGGAGGGCAAAATGGAACGGGCGTTTTTAGATCAACAAATTTCGGCAACTCTTGGGAATTACTATCAAACGGTATTTCATCAATTTCGTTTCGAGGATTTGCACACAATAATGATATAATTATCGCAGGTTCTACTGGAGCTGGAGTATTCTATTCTACCAATGATGGTGATTCTTGGATAGAAATAAATGATGCCTTAACAGATTTAACTATCTTTGATTTATCTCTTTCAAACAATTACATTGTTGCTGCAACACACAATCAAGGTGTCTTTCGTTACAATCTTTCAAATATTAATTTATCTTTAGCGGATAATCAAACAGTCCCATACTCAATTGAGTTACATCAAAACTATCCAAATCCATTCAACCCAACTACAACAATTAAATATGATATTTCAGAACAAATACAGGTGAAAATCTCTATTTACGATATGATGGGGCATGAGGTTAAATTTATTACAAATGAATTTCAAAGTCCTGGCGTTCATTCTGTTATTTGGGACGCAAGAAATAATGAAGGTAAACCGGTAAGTGCTGGATTATATTTATATCAAGTTTCAGCCGGAAACTTTCAAAAATTTAAAAAAATGGTTTTATTAAAATAGCCATTTTTTTACCACATTTATAAAAAAAAAGAAAAAATGAATAATTTTATAAACCATAAAATATACTTTATCATACTATTATTATTATTTATTTCGGCTGGTTTAATGGGGCAATCAGTCCTTAACGAAGTGACGGGAAGAACATGGATGGATAAAAATTTAGGGGCTACACAGATCGCAACATCTTCAACAGATTCAGAAGCATATGGCTCACTCTTCCAGTGGGGTAGAGATGCTGATGGCCATGAGTCCAGAACATCTGCAACATCAAATACCACATCCAATACTGATATACCCAATCATTCCAATTTTATTTTGGCCGACCCTGATTGGCGCTCCCCATCCAATGATAGTTTATGGCAAGGAATCACTGGGATAAATAATCCATGCCCAGAAGGATTTAGATTGCCAACAGAAGCTGAATTTGAAGAAGAGCGACTCAGTTGGTCTTCTAATAATGCAGATGGCGCTTTTGCATCGCCTCTAAAACTTACCTTAACGGGTGCACGAAGTCGAATGAGTGGACAAATTGGGAATGTGGGCACATTTGCAGGATATCGAACAAGCACAATCAGTGGCACAACCTGTCGTGTATTAGGAATAAGTAGTAGTAGTTCCTTTATGGGTAGCCGTGAAAGAGCAGATGGGAATTGTATAAGATGTATCCAAGATGAAAATGCTTTAGGAATGGTAGATAAGGATTACGGATTGGCCATTTCATTTAAATTATACAAAAATTATCCAAACCCGTTTAATCCAACGACAACAATTAAATATGATATTTCAAAAAAGATGCAGATACAAATCTCTATTTACGATATGATGGGTCGTAAGGTTAAATCGCTGGTAAATGAAGTCCAAAATTCTGGAGTTCATTCTGTCATTTGGGATGCAACCAATCATTATGGGAAATCCGTAAGTGCTGGGTTGTATTTATATAAAGTTTCTGCAGGAAACTTTCAAAAAATAGAAAAGATGATTTTCTTAAAATAATGACATGGTTTAATATTAGTTCTTAATAAAAATTTGAACTAAATACTTAATATTTTTGAATTGATTCAAGAAATGATTCACTTATTTCCCAAAGCTGATTTTGATCATTTTTACTATAAGATACTTTTGAACTTTTAATTGGTTTACATTTATCAAAGTATTCACCACTTACGCCTTCCACTTCTTCTGAAGATGCCAAATATATACTAGTTAGTGCGCCCTTTATTACGGGAATAGCAAACAAAGATTTAGCAAAATTTAAAGATCCACGTGCAAACCCAACATTATTATTTCCAAAACTCGAGTTTACAAATCCTGGGTGTAAACAATTGAATGTTACACCAGAATCGCTAAATCGTCTGTGACATTCATAGCTAAACATAATATTCATTAATTTAGAACGACCATAAGCCGGCCAGCCTTTATAATCATCGATTCCCTGAATATTATCAAAATCCAATTTTGAATTACGGTGGGCTGCTGACGCCACATTGATAATACGTCCGGGCGTTTCATTTTTCACCATTTCCAAAAGCAATTCAGTTAAATAAAAATAGGCAATATGATTTAATGCGAATGTGGATTCAAATCCGTCAACTGTTGTAGAAAAATTATTAAAGTAAGCGCCGGCATTATTAAGCAATACATCTAAGGATTCATAAGTGTTTTGAATTTCTGTTGCCAATCGTCGCATCTCAGAAATTGAAGAAAGATCTGCTTGGTGGAATTGAATGGATTCATTCCCCGTTTTCGAAATTATCTCAGAAACAACTTGAGTCCCTTTTTCTGAGTTACGTCCAACCAATCCAAGGATAAACCCTTTTCTTGCCAGCTCCAGAGCAGTTTGTTTGCCAATGCCATCGGTGGCGCCAGTGATGAGACAAATTTTATTCATATAATTTCTTTTTTTATGTTAACGCAAAGGTGCAAAGTCGCTGATATTTTGAAAGTCACTTTTATTATTACCCTCATTTTAGATGATTAAATCGAAATTTTTTTCATAATCAAATTTTTAATCCCTATCTGAAACTTCCTCAAAATGGGGAAACCATTAAGGTGTTAATGAAAAAATGATATATCTCTTTGCGCCCTTGCGTCTTTGCGTTAAACGGATTAATTAATACATACTCATGATACCAAGCATGACTAGTGTGAAATAGGGAATTAAGTCAGCTGCACCAACATAATCTTTCGCGAGACGTTGTCCGGTAAAAAGAGCGATGAGCGTAAGTGACACTAAAATGAATCCATAAAAAATCCATAATGTTGTGCGCTCAACAAAAACAAAATAAATACCATAAACTAACATGAAGCCTCCAATGAACTCCATTACCGTTATTATCGATAGTAATAAAGATGTAAATCCACGCAGGGGTGAATTGGCAAAATGACTATTGAAAAACTCAAGATTTTCTTTTCGATTAATAATTTTATCGAATGAAGATTGTAAAAAAGTAATCATCATAAGGATTGCAATTAAGACTTGACATAAAACTAATGGGCCTTTGAATTTGAGACCAAATATTTCGATTCTATCTCCATATCGCTCCTCAAGCGATGTTGATGTTGATGAGATTGTTGGTTCAGCGACCAATATTGAGTTTAACATAAAGACTGAAAAAAAGATAAGTCCTATTTGTTTCATGATGATCCTTCTGGTTTTATTAAATGTTGAATACGATCAAAAACAAGATCGCGAATTTCTTCTACTGATAAATTTTCAAATTCTTTCTGTTTAATTGGTTGCCCGAACCGCGTAATAAGTTTTCCCGGAGTCAATCGCCAATCATTTTTTTGTTTTGCTTTATATGCCCCGATGATCCCGACCGGAATTATGGTTGTACCGGTATTTTTTGCCAAATGAAATGGCCCTTTTTTGAAAGAATTTAATTCTCCGGTCAATGTTCTGGTTCCTTCCGGCGAAATTAAAAAAGAGACTCCATTATTTAAGGCTTCTTCAGCTTTTGATAAACTGTTAATGGCTTTTTTTACATTCTGCCGGATAATCGGAATAACACCATAAGTTCTCATAATGTAACCCCAAATAGGATACCGAAATTGTTCAATGGCGCCTACGGCAGTAACGTAATGTGGGATAAAAGCGGCCACCATAAATTGATCAAACATGGATTCATGATTAAACATATAAAGATAGGGTTGACCATCTGGGTTTGGGGGTTGATTTTCCTTCACCAACCATTGTCCCCCAAAAAAACAATACGCCCATGATATGGGGCGAATAAAATAATTAAGATGTTGTTTGGGAACAATTGTGAATAATACAAAAAACAGAATCATGGTTACTGCAAAAAACGTAAACCAAATTGGCCAAAGAATAAGAGAAAGGACTGTTCTAAACATCCCAGCCCTGCTCATTTAATAAGGAAAAAAGTTTATGATTCGCTTTGGGAAATGGAAAAGCATCTATTTGATTGGGTTGAATCCATTTCGAAAATTCTCTATTACGAATAGGCGTCCCATTCTCTTGGCAATGATACCCATGAAAAGTGATAGAAAAATGGGTGTAGGCGTGTTTAATTGCTCCGATCTTTTTAAGAATTATTGGTGTTGCGCCACACTCTTCTGTTATTTCGCGTCGTAAGGCATTCTCCAATGATTCACCGTTTTCTACCTTTCCACCGGGAAATTCCCAGAGTCCCGCCAGCATTCCTTTTTCACCTCGTTTTTGGATATAGAATTTTTCCTTTCGCCAAATTAGACCTGCCACTATTTCGTAATGAGGAATTTTTTCTTTTTTAATAAGTGCAGGATACGATTCTGGAGAACCACTGTCAAAGGCATAACAACTCTTTTGTATTGGACATTTACCACAATTTGGGTTTTTAGGGAAACAAATCTTTGCACCCAATTCCATCATCGCTTGATTAAAATCTCCAGGTTTTTCTATTGAAATCAGTTTTTTTAATCTCCCTTGGATTCGGATAAGGTTTCGTTTAGTGAGATTTTTTAATCCTAAAATTCGCGCCATAACTCGTTTCACATTTCCATCCATAACAGGATAAGATTGTTGAAACGCTATTGATAAAACAGCGGCAGCGGTATAATCACCCACGCCTGGGAGCGCACAAAATTCATTCCAGTTTTTTGGAATTGATCCATCATATTTTTCCATGACTATCTTAATCGCTTTGTGAAAATTTCGGCAACGGGAATAGTACCCTAAGCCTTCCCATAGTTTCAGGAGTTTTTCATCATCTTCAATCGCAACAGAATGAAGAGTCGGGTATTTTTTAACCCATCGTTCAAAATATGGAATAACTGTTTCAACTTGCGTTTGCTGTAACATGACTTCTGATAACCAGATTTTATATGGATTTTTTATATCGCGAAAAGGTAGAATTCTTTTTTCTCGATTATACCATTTTAATAATGATGAAGTGAAATTATATATTTGCATTATACAATTTTTTCATCTCTTAAAATAAGTTTAGATAAAATCCAGTGAAGAGATGAAACAAATTCAATAGTTTCATTACGATCCAAGGGGTCCACTTCTTTTTCTATGGCGGCGCCTAATTTTTCAAATTGATTTTCTAAACTAGATTGAACTAAGTCACCTTCAGCTGTCAAAAAAACTTGAATGACTCTTTTGTCGTGGCGAGATGGTTTTCGTGTTACCCAACCTTTTTTCTCCAACCCCATAACAAGCCTAGTAGCTGTACTATTATCAATCCCAACTTTTTTGGAAAGGACAGACATTTCAATCCCGTCATCTGGCATAATAGAAATAGCTATAATTTGTGGAAAAGATGCGCCTGAAATTGAAATATTTTGCCTGTAAAGGCTTTGAAGATCAACTAGAAAAGAAGAAAGTAACTCGCCGTAATTCATATTTGTAAACTACAAATATTATAGCAATAAATAAAAGAGATTATTGGTTTAGTCCGAATATGGGAATTAGAACATCGGCAATGCTTGCAAGCGCATGGCTTGGTTGGATAAAATATATTTTGCCATTCCATCAGTTTGATCATTTCCCATATGTCCTACAATATTCCAATGGTCAACCTGAATAGGTCCCATGGTGTACCATTGTCCTGGAATTAATAAATCATTTTCTTCATAGAGAACGATAGGATCCGCACCATTGACACCTGTAGTTGGGCCAGCCATAGAACAGGTATTTACAATGCCATCATTTTCAAACCATGTTGAATCAGTTTGGGTTCCGTCGGCCCAATACCCAACTCGAGAACCCAGTAGTTTCGATCTAGATCTTGCAAGAATGGATGTACCTTCAATAGGGAAATGGTTTGGTGAATTAATTTTCTTTTCTGTAGTCGATGTACAAATTGAAAAATAAAAAACATCCATATCTGCTTGCAACATCCCATTTAATTCCTGAGCACCCACGATAGAAAGATCCCAAGAGCTCATATTTTTAGATTTCCATGCATGATGGTTTCGCATTCTTTTTACATATCCTGCCCATGATTCATCTTCGCTACGAGAAAAACCCCATTGTTGCAAATCAAATTCATAAAACCGAGTTCCCACCACACCTGCAACCCCTACAAAATATTGCACAAATGGAATTATCTTCGTTACAACATCCGTTAGCGTTGTTCCATTGTGGGGTGTGGATATGGATGTAATACTCCGAACCCAATTGGTATGAGTTTTTCCCAATAAAGGCGATAATTCCGGCTCATCCGTTTCTGAATTTCCCACCACTTCCTGAGATAAAAGATACTGAAGCATTCGAGCCGTTTGTCCACCCATACTGTGTCCGATTAAATGAATCGGATGGACTTCATCCCATTCCGGATAAAGAGCATTATAAACTTTTTCTTCCGGTTTTTGGATAATATTAAATTGTTCAGCATGCGCTTTTCCGTAATCAACTTGCCCTCCTTTTAATTGGGTATAGACTTCAACAGCTCGTTCCCAATTAGAGGATACGGGTCCTACAGAAACTGTAAAAACGGTGTGCCCTTCATCTCGAAGCATTTGTGCATAATCTTGTCGTCCACCCCAATACCGATATCCGCCCATTTCATCTTCGCCCCAGCCCATGAATCCATGAACTAAAACGATGGGGTATGTATTTTGAGCAACCAAAAAACAAAACACATAATGTAAAATTATAACAATGAATTTGGCCCAATTCTTCAAAATTTTATCCCAATATCTAAGCCATGAACCGAAGCGCCAGACCCAAAAATAAATGTTCCATAATTAATGGATGTAGCACCGGAGATAAACCCAATCCCAAATCCAGATGCGCCAAGTGTTGATCGTAGAAAATCTTGCTTTGTATTATGATCCAATTTCCTGGATGATGTTCCCCATCGTATTTGGAGTCCGTTTTTCAGTTTAAAATTTCCACCTAAAAACACCTCAGGTTCTGCTGTATTTTTTTCAAATATAGTATCTAAAAAAAGTGTTAAAGGAAGATGAATTAATTGTTTGGAACCGCTTAGAACCGTTTTGGTTTTGATTGATCCATTGGCCAAAATTTCACCTCCAAACATTTTGCCTACCTGATGAAAAGACACTCCAAATTTTGCCCGAAAACGATGCAAGGTCAATACACTTCCGAATGAGAAAAGAAGCGCTTTTATTTGATGCTCTTTTAAGGTGGATGAAAAATATTGTGCTGTGGTTCCATATCTTATTGGCAATCTGCTCATTGGCTTAGCGAATCCGACTTTTAACCAAGTATCGCCAGATTGATAGGTTCCGGTTGATTGAAAATCCGAGTCATATCCTTCAAAAGTTCCGTAAGAAATATGGCGAACTGAAATTGAACCAACTCCACTTTTCCACGGTAAACTTAAACCGGCATTTTGACTTGTGATAGATGCTGGAAATCGAATAATAGAGGTGGAAAATAGCCGACCCGAATCTGCCACAGCTGGATTTATTTTTGCCGAAATGGGTGATGGATTTAAAAATCCTGCGCCACCTAAACCTAACTCTGCCGATGATGAAAAAACATCAAATGCAGGGAAACCAGTCTCGGCAATTAAACATGAAATAAGAAAAAGAGAAACTGGAAAAAGCTTTTTCATAATATTAGTTGTTGCGAAAAAGTATGAATAATCATTTTTGTAAGGAATCGCGTTAATGAGAGAAATTGTGTTAAAAATATTTGGAAGATTTCCATTATTTCTGACCCCACTTCTTTTCTCCCATCCTAAAGGGGAGCGTTAAAAGAATTATCCCAATATTATTTAATTCTGAAAAAGACATTCTCTTAGCAAAATATGGCGATCTTTTGGACAATAATAACATCAAATCAAACTTAAAGGATCGAAATGGATATTGATCCTGTTTTGTCCGGGTCGGAATTTTTTCTGAAAGTCCATAAAATTGTATTCAATAAATCTGTGGAGTTTTTTACCATTAGGGTCATTAGATTTTAATGATTTAAAGACGATTTGAAACCGGTATTGGTTCCGAAGTTTTTCTAAATAACATGGTGCAGGTCCCAAAATATCCAATCCTTTATATTTCCCGTTTAACGCTTTTGCAATTTTTTCTGATAGCGAATTTACAGCCATTTGATTTTCACCGGTAATTTCTATTTTTGCCAGCCAACTGAAAGGTGGATATTTCAATTCATTCCGCTCACTCAAGGCGATATTGTAATATTTTTTCATGTCCAATTTTGCGGCATTCTTAATTACGGGATTATCTGGAACATAGGTCTGAATCACCACTTCACCTGGTTTATTACTGCGACCAGTACGCCCTGAAGCTTGGTATATTAATTGAAAAATTCTTTCGCCAGCGCGGAAGTCCGGCAAATGAAGCCCAAGGTCTGCATTAATAATTCCTACCAATGTAGCATTTGGGAAATCTAATCCCTTGGCAATCATTTGTGTTCCCAAAAGAATATCCAATTTACCCTCAGAAAAATCTTTTAATAATTGTATAAGTCCTGTGCCTGATTTGGCCGTATCCATATCCAGTCTGCCCAAACGCGCATGTGGAAACATTTCTTCAATAAGCGATTCTACTCGCTGGGTTCCTGTGCCAGAATATTTCATATTGGGGCTTTTACAACTCCCACATGATTCTCGTTGTTTGGTTTCAACATGGCCGCAACAATGACAAATTAGTTGCGATCCTTTGCGATGAAATGTTAAGGCCACTTTGCATTGGGGACACATGACAATCTCCCCACAATCTCCACACCGGACAACGGGTGAATAGCCTCGGCGATTTTGGAGCAAAATAATTTGCTCTTTTTTATTGAGTCGATCTTCGATCTTATCCTGCAATAACCCTGAAAATATTTGACCGAATTTTCCCGACTCTTCTTGATCACCTAACATATCCACCAAATGAACTTGGGGATACTTTGCGCCACCAAAACGTTCAGGCAAATGGATGTATGTCATTTTTTTATGAAGATGATTATAATAGCTTTCCAAACTGGGTGTTGCGCTGGATAAAACCACAGCGGAGCCTTCATAGGTAGCACGCATGAGAGCCACATCTCGAGCATGGTATCTTGGTGCAGGCGAATCCTGACGAAAAGATGACTCCTGTTCTTCATCAATCACAATGAGACCGAGATTTTTCAGGGGCGAAAACACAGCACTGCGTGCACCAATCACAACTTTAAAGGTTCCTTTGCAAATTTCTTTCCATGTCCAGGAACGTTGCGCTTGGGTGAGTTTTGAATGCCAAAGTGCGATGGTATCACCAAACACAGCCCTAAATCGTCCGGCAATTTGGGGTGTAAGTGAAATCTCAGGGAGTAGAATAATAGCGGTTCGATTTTGATCTAAACAATGACGAACTGCTTCAACATAAATTTCTGTTTTACCACTCCCTGTTACGCCATGAAGCAAAAACGGTGAATATTTTTTTGACTCTAACGCAGAAATAACAGCATCAACTGCAATTTGTTGATGTGAATTAAAATCCACTTTTTTATGGATGGGATCAAACGTAAACCCGGTAACATCCGGTAAGCATGTTTCTTCGAATAAGGTAACGAGCCCCCGATTTTCTAATCCACGACACGTCGTTAACGGATTGGATGCCAAATCTTTCAGAGAAGAAACTTTGAGGGGATTTTCAGCTTTCCAAATTTTTTGATAAAGTTCGTATTGTTTGGGTGCCCGTTTTTTTACTGCTTCTAAATCTTCATCATCCACAATTGGGTTGGTTTGCACCATCCAACTTTTTGGCGGATTGTAACGGGTGGACAAATTTTTTGGTAATACAGCTTTCCCAACTTGTCCCAAGGGTGTTACATAATATTGGCTCATCCATTGAATCAATTTCCAGAGTTCCGGCGTCATAATGGGCAAATCGTCTACTAATCCAGTAATGTCTTTTATCTTACCTTTGAAGGATGATGTTGATTTGAGTCCTGTAACAATTCCATGAATTTTGCGAGGACCAAACTGGACGTTGACACGGGAACCAATTTGCACTTCCTGTGCAAGACCCTTGGGAATCTTATAGGTAAAGGTTTGAAAACCGGAGATAGGGAAGGCAATTTCTGCAAACATAAGCCACAAGTTTATGGGTCAGATTTTAGGTGGGCAATAAAAAACCCCTGCACCCGATATTTAAAATACCAAGTTGCAGGGGTTGAATAAATCAGGTTCAATTTAAGATTTAATCACATAAATCTTTACATCACCATTTAATTCAGATGTGACACGAACCGGCACATGATAGATTCCCAACGCTTTGATGGGCTCTTCCAATATGATAGCATGGCGTTCCACAGTAATCCCTTTTTCTTTAAGAGCTTTGTGGATATCCAATGTTGTAACGGATCCAAACATCTTATCTTCTTCACCCACTTGTGCTTCAATGGTGATTTCAGTTTTAGACAATGTTTCAACCATGGCTCCATCGGCAGCAGCTTCACGAGCTTTCCGTGTTTTTTCAAACTGTTTCCGTTCGTCTGCTACAGCCAAATTCCGTTTGGAAGCGCGAAGGGCCAAGCCTTCCGGGACTAATTTATTCCGGGCATAACCGGGTTTAACATTAACCACATCACCGGCTTCACCGAGACCATGTACATCTTGTAGTAAAATTATTTCCATGATGAATCTCCTTATTCCGCGCTATTTTCGACGTAGGGCATTAAAGCAATGGAACGAGATCGCTTAATGGCTCGAACCAATTTCCGATGCATTTTTGCACTGGAACCTGTAATACGACGCGGCATGATTTTGCCTTGGTCATTCACAAAACGACGCAGGAGTTTTACATCTTTGTAATCAATGTCAGTAATGCCATTTTCTTTAAAATAGCAAAATTTCTTTCTACTTTGGAAAGCCATTATTCAGCCTCCTTTTCTTTAGGTTCTTCTTCTGGACTTTCGCCCGCAACTTCTTTCGGTGTGTCCGCTTCAACTTTTTCATCTGTCGATTCAGTATCATCTGTTTCAACAGACTCAGTTTCTTCTTCAGTGGTTTCAGGCTCCGTTTCTTCAGATGCAATTTCAACCTCTGCTTCTTCCACAGGGGCAGCTTTTTCTGCAACGCTTTCCGTTGTTTTGTCTTCAGCCGGTTCTTCTTTCACTTCTTCAACATATACTTCCGGTTTTTCATCCAAAATGACTGTCATATGACGGAGTACTGTGTTATTCAGTTTCATCCATGTATTGAATTCATTCATTTGATCTTGATCGCCACCTTCAAAATGTAACAATATGTAAGATCCATATTTCTGTTTATCAATTTGATATGCAAGGCGTTTTTTACCCCATACACGATGGTTAATGAGTTTTGATTTTGTTTTCTCTAATTCAGTTCTAATCTCACCCATGGTTTGATCCAGGGCTTCATTTTCTAGATTTGGATTAACTATATAGAGTGTTTCATAATACCGCATAATGACTCCTTATTTCTTACGCAATCAGCGGCGCGATGACCAGTGAAACCACGGACATCAGTTTAATTAAAATATTCAGCGATGGTCCGGAAGTATCCTTGAAGGGATCTCCCACTGTATCTCCAACAACCGCTGCTTTATGTGCTTCAGATCCTTTTCCGATGGTTTCACCATTAATGGTTACGCCTTCTTCGATCATTTTCTTTGCATTGTCCCAAGCACCACCCGCATTAGATTGAAAAATTGCCATGAGCACACCACAAACGGTCACCCCTGCAAGTAATCCACCCAATGTTTCCGGACCAAAAATAAATCCAACAATAACAGGACTTGTTACAGCCAAGATTCCAGGAAGCACCATTTCTTTAATGGCCGATTGTGTTGATATCTCAACGCAACGACCATGTTCTGCTTTACCGAGAGCAATTTCAAAGTCTGAACGTTCTTCATCATTCCAATCTTTCTCATCTTTCCCTTTCATGAGATCTAGCGCTTTCTTCAATTCAGGTATGTCTCTGAATTGTCGGCGGACTTCTTCAATCATTGCCATAGCGGCGCGACCCACAGCTCCCAATGCCATAGAAGAAAATAGAAAGGGTAACATGCCACCAACAAATAATCCAGCCATTACCATGGGTTTGGATATATCGATTGATTCAATTCCAGTCTGCACCATAAAAGCTGCAAATAAGGCTAAGGCTGTCAAAGCAGCGGAGCCAATTGCAAATCCTTTACCAATAGCGGCCGTTGTATTTCCCACTGCATCCAACTTATCCGTTCGCTCACGAACTTCTTTAGGTAATCCAGCCATTTCAGCAATACCACCGGCATTATCTGAAATAGGACCATAGGCATCCACTGCCAATTGAATCCCTGTATTGGCTAACATACCCAACGCAGCCATTGCAATTCCATACAGTCCGGCAAAATAATGAGCACCTACAATTGCAGTTGCTAAAATCAAAATTGGAACTGCAGTGGATTGCATTCCCACGCCCAATCCTGCAATAAGAGTTGTAGCGGGACCGGTCAAAGATTGTTTTACAATAGACATGACTGGAGGGGTTCCCGTTCCAGTATAATGTTCTGTAACCATCCCGATTCCCAATCCAGAAACAAGCCCAATAACGGTTGCATAAAATACGCCCATGCTTGTGAATTTTTCACCAGCTTGCATAAATGATTCTGGTAAGAAAACTTGAATCAAAAAATAGATGACAGCAATCATAATTGCGGAACTTCCAAATTCTCCAATATTCAATGCTTTTTGCGGGTCACCACCTTCTTTCACAGAAACCATAAAGGTTCCTACAATAGAAACAAGAATTCCAGCAGCAGCAATAAATAAAGGAAGGATTACAAAATTAATATCAAATCCGCTCGCGACCAAAATAGATGAACCTAAAACCATAGATCCAACAATAGAGCCCACATAAGATTCAAACAGATCTGCGCCCATACCGGCAACATCACCTACATTATCACCAACATTGTCTGCAATTGTAGCGGGATTTAAAGGATGATCTTCTGGAATTCCAGCTTCAACTTTTCCTACAAGGTCAGCACCCACATCTGCTGCTTTGGTATAAATACCGCCGCCTACGCGAGCAAATAAAGCAATAGAAGAGGCACCTAAGGAAAATCCTGAAATCACATTTAAGACGATGGGCATATTCTCGGCTTCCATGCCATACAGATTTGTATAGTACATGAACAAACCACCCAAACCAAGTACACCAAGACCCACAACACTTAAACCCATAACGGATCCACCCGTAAATGCCACATTAAGAGCAGATGCTAATCCAGTTCTAGCAGCATGAGTGGTACGTGTGTTTGCTTTGGTTGCCACTTTCATGCCAAGATAACCAGCCAATCCGGATGCAACAGCACCCACAACAAATGAAAATGAAATCAATACGCTGGAATCAGCTCTACCATTATTTGCGATACCAAGTATTACAGCAACTGCTATTACAAAAATAGCAAGAACTCTGTATTCTGCTTTTAAAAAAGCCATAGCACCATCAGCAATACTTTTACCAATAGATTTCATGCGGTCGGTTCCTTCATCCTGGGCTTCAATCCAATTCGTTTTCCAGAATGCGAAAACCATAGCCAATCCACCGGCCCCGATCACATATATTAAATTAGAACTCATAAGTTCAATCTCTCCTCAATTAAGAATTAAAATGATTCATGGTGTGGTTTAATCCTCGCACCAAAAGATTTGATAAAGCTTCTGCACCACGTTTCACCATGGCTTCTACTTCAATTTCATCATCCGAACGAAACGGTTTTAACACAAATTTTTCTGCAGGACGCATATTTTCATCTGTGCCAATACCAAGTCGGATTCTGGGAAATTGATCTGACTCAAGTTGATAAATGATATTCTCCATCCCACGGTGACAGCCATCGCCGCCTTTGGGACGAATCCGGATTGACCCTAACGGCAAATCCACATCATCCACAACCACATGAATGTCAGAGGGCAAAAGATTCCAACGATTTGCCACATCTTTTACAGCGTTTCCGCTTCGATTCATACCGGTTGTCGGTTTTACCAACAAAACTTCTCGCCGCTGATGTTGTGCAAAAACGTAATTCCCTTTTCCGGGTTTGAAGGATAATTTTTGTCGGCGAGCAAATTCGTCCACCACCCAAAATCCTGCATTATGTTTTGTATTTGCATAAGTATCGCCGGTATTGCCCAGACCAATAAAGGCGATCATGATTCTTTGGAATCACCTCCTGCTTCATCAGAATCACTGCCTTCTTCTGTGGTTTCTTCACCTTCAACGCCTTCTTCATCTCCAATGTCTTCAACTTCAGGTTCTTCTTCAGCAGCAGGCATATGGATGGATACTACATTTATGTCTTGCGCTGATAAAATTTCAATATCATCATTATCAAGAGAAATGTCCGCAACACTTTTTGATGAATTCATTTCAAGATCTTCGATATTTAATAGAATATTTTCCGGTACGTCCGTTGGAAAACAACTAATCTCAATCTGGTTCATGGCTTGGGATAATATACCCCCTTCCTTAACACCATCGGATTCTCCAACCAACACCAATGGAACAGAAATAGTCATTTTCTCAGATCTGCGAACACGCATAAGATCAATGTGAATAACTTCATCCGTCACTGGATGATACTGCAATTCTTTAATCATGGTGAATTGTGTGTCACCCTTTTGTTCAATTTCATAAATGCGTTGTCCAGATTGGAGCGCATGAAATAAAACCATTTTATCCACAGATATATTTACATTCGCTTCTCCCGCATAATAGAGTACGCCAGGGACGATTCCTTCCCGACGAAGTGCTTTGGAGCCTTTTGTCCGGATTTGGGTTCTATCTGTAATATCTAATTTGTAATACGATGATGCCATCGTCTTGTCTCCTTTTTAAAATTCGAACAAAGCGCTAACCGATTCTCCATTATGGATTCGGATCACCGCTTCGCCAAAAACGTTTCCTACAGATACAATTTCCATTTTATCAATTTGTTTTTCCTTTGGAATTTCAATTGTATCTGTCACAATAATTTTTTTAATATTCGACTCATTTAGTCGCTCGATCGCTGGTCCAGATAATACGCCATGGGTAGCAACGGCTGTTACAGATGTTGCCCCTTTTGCAAGAGCAGCTTCTGCTGCATTTACAGTTGTTCCGGCTGTATCTATCATATCATCAATAATAAGAACATCCAGTCCTTTAAGATCACCAATTAAATGGCTGACTTCTGCCTGATTTGGTGCGTAACGCCGTTTATCAATCAAAGCAAAATGCATCTCTAAATGTTTTGCATACCCTTGACTCATTTTTGCAGACCCAATATCTGGTGCCAAAACCACGGAATTTTTAGGATCTAATCCTACTTTCTTAATGGCGCCTAATAAAACCATCCTGCTATATAAATGATCAAATGGGATTTTTGCAAATCCCTGGATCTGGGTAGAATGTAGATCCATTGTAATAATTCGATTCGCACCCATGACAGTAAAAATATCAATCATCACACGAGAGGAAATGGGAACGCGAGGTTGATCTTTCCTATCTTGTCGTCCATATCCAAAATAAGGCATAACCACAGTTACTCGCTCAGCAGATGCCCTAACTGCAGCATCAACCATTAATGCCAATTCCAGAATATTTTCAGAAGGTCCATTCGTTGACTGAATCAAAAATACATCTTGTCCCCGAATATTTTCTTCGAATTTGACCCACAATTCACCATCGGAGAAAGTCTGGATAGTAATCTCACCCAATTCACGTCCAAGCGAATTTGCAATCTTTTTGGCCAAGGCAGGGTTACTGCGACCACTGAAAATTTTAAGTTTATTTTGCATAATTTTCTCTATGAATGAAATGATGCTGGGGCGTAGGGAGTCGAACCCCAACTGTCTGGACCAAAACCAGATGTACTACCATTATACTACGCCCCAATAACTTTTTGTTATTACAAGCTAGAGATTTGAATAAGTTATAAATGTGTTGTACTGGGAGAAAATTTGCGACTTAGCCAATTTAGCATCGACTTCTTCGTCAAAAATTCCATACACAGTCGAGCCTGAGCCCGACAAACTGGCGAAACGAGCCCCATGGGCCCGAAGCGAATTCTTTATATGTCCAATCTCTGGATATGCTGGAACAACGATTGCTTCAAAATCATTCTCAAAAAGCTCAAAAGGAATATTTACCTTTTGTATAAAGCCGGCAAAATTAACCAAGTCTTTTGGTTTGTCCAAAATGTTTTTAACCTGACCATAAGCCCATTTTGTATCAATATATAAATCCGGCACCACACATAAAAAACAACCATCAATCCTAGGTTTAAGTGGTTTTAAAACCTCCCCTATTCCGTCGCCTGATTGAAGTCCTCCTCGAATAAAAAATGGAACATCCGCCCCTAAATCAACACTCAATGATTCCAATTCATCATCGCTTAGGTCCAATTCATAAAGCTGGCGAAGGCCTTTTAAAACTGTAGCAGCATTAGATGAACCGCCGCCTAATCCGCCACCGGCGGGAATCCTTTTTTCTAACTGAATAGAAATACCACCAATCCCAAAAACATCCACCATTTTTCGCCACGCCTTCACGCATAAGTTTGAATCATCATTTTTAAGCCAATCCACATTGGATGAAAATCCACAGCCAGATTCCCGTTTCTCTAAAGTGATTATATCGTGAAAATCCAACTCCTGGAAAAGGGTATGAATTGTGTGATAGCCATCCGGGCGACGGTCTCTAATTTGGAGACCAATATTTACCTTGGCTTTAGATTTTAAGAGCAACAGTTGTTATTGTTTTTACAAATCGTCGCAATCGCCTGGACTGCCCATCCGGAGCCATCGCCCACAAATCCGAGAGAATCTGTGGTTGTGGCTTTCACCGACACTTGTGATTCATCAACTTGCATTGAATAGGCCAGATTATTTTTCATTTGAGAAATTAATTCTGACAATTTCGGTTTTTGGAGAATAATGGTAGCATCCACATTATTGATTTCAAATCCAGCTTCGCGAACTCGTTTAACCGCATCGGCTAAAAAGTGACTGCTGGGAGCGCCTTTCCAAGTATCATCCTCGCTGGGGAAAAATTGGCCAATATCACCAAGTCCAGCCGCACCCAAAAGCGCATCCACCACAGCATGAAACAGGGCATCGCCGTCAGAATGCCCCACAGAACCAAAGGTCGAAGCAATTTGCACACCGCCGATAATAAAGGTTTCACCCTCTGCTAATTGATGAACATCGTAGCCAATTCCTGTCCTAATCATTTTTTAAATTTCCTTGAGCCTGTTGATGCAAAATGGCTTCCGCTCTCATCCAATCACCCGGTTTTGTAATTTTAAAATTATTCGAATCACCTTCCACCAGTTTTATGTTATATCCCATAGCTTCCATGATGGCTGATTCATCCGTTCCTGTTAATTGGTTTGTTTCGGCATTGTCCAATGCCAATAATAATTTTTCTTTATTGAATGTTTGAGGCGTTTGGGCCAACCAAATATTTTCCCGGGCTATGGTTTTTTCTACGGTTCTGTTTTTTGAATATTTCACCGTATCCTGACTTTGAATCGCCACAACAGATCCATCAGCATTTTCGCAGGCAGAAATGGATTTTTGAATAAGATCTTCAGTTACAAAAGGTCGGGCCGCATCGTGGATACAGACCAAAGTTGAATTAGAATCGGACGCATCCACACCATTTTTCACAGAATCCTGCCGAAGTTTGCCGCCTGCTACAACTTTTACCGACTTCCCTGCGGATATAGATAAAACGTCTCGGAATGTTGCATCCAGATCATCTTGATGGACAACAACTACAATCTCGTGGATATTCTTAGACTGCAGAAATGGTTTTAATGTGTGAAAAAGGAGTGGTCTGCCGACCAACAATTTGAATTGTTTTACTTCGCCAAACCGTTCACCAGAACCGGCAGCAGGAATGATGGCCGATACGTTCATATTACATCCAGTTTAGTATCAAATAATGATCATGGAATCGCCATAACTCAAAAAGCGATAATCTTCTCTCTTGGCTTCCAAATACGCTTTTTTTACAAGTTTCCGATCGGCAAATGAACTGACCATCATAAATAAAGTAGATTGAGGTGTATGAAAATTGGTAATCATTTTATCCACCATTTTAAATTTGTAAGGTGGGTAAATGAATTTATCAGTCCACCCTCGTTTTGGTGTAACTTGAAATCCTGAAATGGCAATAGTTTCCAATGCACGAACGGTGGATGTTCCTACTGCAATAATCCGGCGATGTCGTTTTCGGGCCTGGTTTATTGCCATGGATGTTTTGGGTGAAACTTCAAAATATTCAGAATCCATTTGATGGCGATTTAAATCTTCTACCTGAACCGGACGAAAGGTTCCCAACCCAATATGAAGAGTTACCGTTTCTAGCTTTATCCCTTTTTCTTGTATTTTTTTAAGAAGCCCCTCTGTAAAATGGAGACCAGCAGTTGGGGCTGCCACAGCACCACGACTAGAGGCATAAACAGTTTGGTATCTTTTTTTATCATTCGAATCTGCATCCCGATTGATATAGGGCGGAAGGGGTGATGTACCAATTCTATCTATCATTTTGTGGAAATTGTCTCCTTCATATTCAAAACGAACCACGCGACCACCCGAAACAGTATTGTCAATTACATCACATTGTAGTTTTTTTGTAAAAACGAGTTTATTTCCGATACGCACTTTTCTTGCGGGTTTTACCATTACTTCCCAAAGGTCGTTTGCTAATTCTCTGAGAAGAAAAACTTCAACTTTAGCTTCAGTTTTATCTTTGGTGGCAAAAAGTCGCGCCGGAAAGACCTGAGTATCATTTAAAACCAATAAATCATTTTTCCGCATGTAATCTATGATATCCACAAATTTTCGATGTTCAATTTTTCCAGTATCACGATGGATGACCATTAACTTAGCCTGATCCCGTTTCTTCTCTGGATGTTGTGCAATATGCTTTTTAGGGAGACGATAATTAAAATCCCCCAATTTATATTTTATCTTTTTATTTATCATTAGAATAGCCTCTCTTGGTCTTTTATCAATTTTTTGCCCAATAATTTATAGGCCGATTCTTGGGCAATTCGGCCTCTGGGTGTTCTGTGTAAAAACCCCATCTTTATTAAAAAAGGTTCATAAACGTCTTCAATCGTTACTGGATCTTCACCAATGGCAACAGCCAAAGATTTAACGCCTACGGGACCGCCCTTAAATTTGTCAATCATTACTTCTAAGATTTTTCGATCCATGTTGTCCAGTCCAATATTATCAATTCCTAATATCTCCAATGATGCTTTTGCCACTTGAATATCAATTTTTCCAGATGCTTTGACTTCAGCAAAATCCCGAGCGCGTCTCAAGATACGATTGGCAATCCGAGGAGTTCCACGAGATCGTCTAGCCAATTCCATAGCGCCCTCATCATCAATGTCTACTTCTAAAATATTTGCAGATCGATTAATGATATGAAAAAGATCTTCCGCTTCATAATAATCTACACGGAGTACCACACCAAATCTATCACGTAAAGGCGATGTAAGGTTCCCTAATCGCGTGGTTGCGCCAATAAGTGTAAACGGTTCAATCGTTAATTGTACACTGCGAGCACTGGGACCTTTATCAATCATAATATCGATGGAAAAATCTTCCATAGCCGAATAGAGATATTCTTCCACAACCGCATTCAACCTATGAATCTCATCAATAAAAAAGACATCTCGGTGAGCCAAATTTGTAATCAAGCCCGCCAAATCGCCAGCCCGTTCCACAACAGGACCGGAGGCTTGCTTAATATTGGATTTTAATTCTTTGGAAACTATATTGGCGAGGGTGGTTTTTCCGAGTCCTGGTGGTCCAAATAATAAAACATGGTCCAAGGCATCTCCGCGATTGTTTGAAGCTTCAATATAAAGTTTCAAATTATCCACTAATTCCTTTTGGCCAATAAATTCATCAAACTGGGAAGGACGGAGAGATTTTTCAACCGCTACATCTTCGTCGAACGGTGTTGAGTCTGTTATATGAATTTCTGTCATCAAGTAAAATTGGTGTAAATCAGATTAAAACTGACTCGAAAGATACACTCTCAAAGTGCCGACGTAAAGACAGAGAGAAAAAAAAGTCACTAAAATGCTACAATTACCCTAAAAAGGGTCACTGGGGATTATATTCTTAAATCAAAAACCATTACCAAGATTAATATGAAATCTATTGGCAACCTTGAAAAGGTAAGGCAAATAATTTCAAAAAGATCAATGTCAATAAGTAATGATTCTCATCTGAAATCATCTCCATATTGACTTGAATCTAACTTATAGGAATATAGACAGAACATTTAATATGAATAAAGATGAATATTAATTGGGTATTGAACTCCGCAATTGACTCAACCGTTCATCACGATCTTCAGCAAATTTGTTGATGCCCTCCCACAGGCTGTCAGGGTCCAATTTGGATTCTGCCACAATCTGATCCAGACTGCCACCGGTCCGCCAGCGATTGTCATGATCCGGTGCCATTGAATATTCTTCCACTACACGATTGGCAATCCATTTATGCATGAGTCGTCGCGCACCGTTGGTGATAATCATAGCATCGTGCCACTCCGAATCCGTCATGATTGATTCCCGATAATCTTCCGTTTGTCGCTGGAATAATTCCCAACTGATGGATGCAACAATTTTCACATTGGGACCTTCTTCTTTAATCCGTGGCAAAATTTGCACCAAAGAATTCGTAGAACTGGTTCCTCGAACAATTACAACTCCTTTTTTGGGTTTTTCGGGATTGTAGTCTTTGATGATGTAAGCACCTTTCGCTGCATCAAAATGAGATGCCATTCCCAAAGCTTCCCGATCTGGAATGGTAATCGCCGGCCGAGTTAAATGCAATGCAATCAAGGGCACATCCGTGCTTAAGGCAGCCGCGAGACATGGAGCAACTTCGTTATGTTCCCAAGGATGTAAATTAATAATATGTCCATCGGGCATGAGCTGTGTTACACCGGGTGAATAAATACCAAAATGGGTGCGGCTATCTTCCGCTGTTTCCGGACCGGAATGGCCTGCAACCCAAATCACTTTCCCCACTTTCAAATCTGAATCCTGAGCGATTTGGCTGAATAAACGCATGAGCCCATATTTCAAATAACTGAAGGATCCATAGGTGCTTACCGCGCCATAAAAACCGTTGAATTCTTTGTAGGGGTTTTCATTAAAATTGACAGTTGCTGCTCCAGCCATCATGCCAGCATTGGTGAATTCTGTGATTCCTTGTGGAAATAATGGACTATCTGTATTAGAGATTTTATCGAAAAGCCCTTTGTCTTCGGCGCCGTTGTACCCTTTTGAAAAACCCGATAAATTCGTGGAATCGGCCAAGTCCGCACTCATGGCTAAAACCAAAGGTCTGCCATATTTCTGATCGGAAATGGTATTGATATAACTGGCGTATTTTGAAAACCCAACCCTATTTGGTGCTTTTTCGCCCGGTGCCACAAATAGGTCATTTGGAAGCGCATCCAGATTAAATAAATCAGGGTCGTTGGATGGATTTTTCACAGTGACTTTACAAGTCTCTTTTTGTGCAGGAACAGAATCGCCCAAAGTAATGAGTGTGTTGGTTAAATAATCCACATAGTCCTGATTGTTCTCCATGACAGAAAAAACAGTTTTCATCATGGATTTGGCTTGGTCAACTTGTCCATCCCAACTGCTGGCTTCGCTCTTTCCAAATCCATCAAATTCAACATTATAAATTTTGGCAAAGTCTTCTTTTGTTCGCCAAAAGAGCTCCGAATTTCGTTTATGGGCAGCCCCATGACTTTTATTATCATACACATGGTAGCCCCGACCCTTTCCGCGTTTTACTATAATCACTTTTGGCACATTCGGATTTGCATTTTCCACCAGTAATTTATAATAGGCGTTGATGACTTGTTCCCAATTTTCGCCATCTTCCGCACCTTCCACATGCCAACCGTGTGAGCCAAACCAATCTTCCGGTCCACCATACACGATGGAACTGAAAGGACGATTATCAATGCCAAAATCATTCCAATCCATGAAATAAACCAAATTCCCTAAACCGAGTCCCCAAGCGGAGTTTATTGTTTCGTGACTGGCCCCGGTTGTAAAACCGCCTTCTCCTTCAAACGCAAATACTTTCACGTCTGGTGTTCCTGCATATTTCAGCGCTAAAGCTTCGCCGGCAGCAAAGGGAGAGCCATGTCCACTGGGCCCAGTATTAGCCTTAAAAAAAAGTGTTTTTCCTTCCATTTCTGCATGTCCCGGAAGTCCGCCATTTTGCCGCAGTGTCAATAAATCTTCCCAAACCAACTGAAAATCATCCCCTTTAAAATTCAGATATTTTGAATCGCCCGTTTGTCGATATTTGATTCTTAATGCTTCATTCATAACTGCTAATGTAGCATAAACAACAGGGTTACAATGGCCAGCAACGAGGACAAATCGATCCCCAAATCGTTTGCCAGCTTCACGAATATCCCAGCGCATTGCGCCGGATAATAAGGTAGAAACCATAGCGTGCACTTTGGACCTGGATCCACCCGGATGCCCGCTTTGGCGAAGATTTAACATAATATCGATGGATTGATCAATTAAATCTTTTGTGATTTCCCAATATTTAAAATCGTTTTTTAATTCAGCTGGTGTTTTCATGCAGCTATTCCCTTTTTACCTAAAATTTCTTTTAAAAATGACCCAGTATAAGATGTTTTTACAGTAGCGATTTCTTCTGGCGTTCCAACGGCCAAAACAGTTCCACCACCATCGCCACCTTCCGGTCCTAAATCAATAATCCAATCTGCGGTCTTAATCACATCTAAATTGTGTTCAATCACTAATACTGTATTGCCTTGTTCTACCAATCGCTGGAGCACATGAAGCAACATCCTAATATCTTCAAAATGAAGACCAGTTGTGGGTTCATCCAAAATGTAAAGCGTTTTAGATGTAGAGACCTTGGATAATTCAGTTGCCAATTTTACGCGTTGCGCTTCTCCGCCCGAAAGGGTTGTAGCTTGTTGTCCCAAATGAATATATCCTAATCCTACATCATTAAGCGTTTGGAATTTTTTCTGAACCGACGGAATATTTTTAAAAAAACCCAATGCTTCTGACACAGGCATATCCAATACTTCAGCAATGGATTTTCCTCTGTATTTCACTTCCAACGTTTCACGATTATATCTTTTTCCATAACAGACTTCACAGGTCACATATACATCCGGAAGAAAGTTCATTTCAATTTTTATAATGCCGTCTCCCTGACACGATTCACAGCGACCGCCTTTTACATTAAATGAGAATCTGCCCGGTTTATACCCACGAATTTTTGATTCAGGCAGTTTTGCAAAAAGATCTCGAATAAAAGTAAACACACCGGTATAAGTCGCAGGATTCGATCGGGGCGTCCGACCGATGGGTCGTTGGTCAATTTCTACAACTTTGTCTAAATATTCCACACCCTCAATTGATTCAAATCCAAGTGGATAGGTTCGAGCTCGATTTAGTTTTTTTGCTAATACAGGGAAAAGTGTCTCATTCACTAAGGTGCTTTTTCCACTTCCGGAGACGCCTGTAACTGCAATAAATCGACCCAAAGGAAAACCTACATCAATGGATTTTAAATTATTTCCAGTAGCTCCTTTCAGGGATAATAATTTAGAATTCCCGTTCCGACGAATTTTTGGAATCTGTATTTTCTTTTTCCCAGAAATATATTTTCCTGTTAAGGATTTTTTCGATTTAAGTAATTGTTTAGGCGTTCCGGCAAATGTGATTTCTCCTCCATATTTTCCTGCGCCGGGACCCAGATCAATCACATAATCTGCCGCTTCGATAGTTTCCTGATCATGTTCAACAACCAGAATAGAATTCCCAATATCCCGCAATGATTTTAAAGTATTTAAGAGGCGATTATTGTCACGAGGATGAAGCCCGATTGAAGGCTCATCTAATATATAAAGAACGCCCATAAGCTGAGATCCAATTTGAGTAGCAAGGCGAATTCGTTGCGCTTCGCCTCCGGATAATGTTGCCGCAGAACGATCTAATGTGAGATAACTCAATCCAACATTTACCAAAAATGACAAGCGTTGTTGAACTTCCTTCAGAATCTGATCGGCTATATCGCGCTCCATTTTTGTCAACTCAACATCAGCGAAAAATTCACTCAATTCTTGGATGGACATGGAAGAAACATGTCCAATATTTTTATCGTTAATTTTCACACCTAAGGTTTCTTTCCGAAGTCTTGCTCCTTTACAATCAGAGCAGGGACGCATACTCATAAATTGTTCAATCCATTCCCGAATTCCGGAAGATTTGGTTTGGGTATAGCGCCGCATAAGGTTTGGGATCGCCCCTTCCCAACCGCCGGTATAAGTGCCACTCCACCGTTCAGAACTATATTCCATATTAAATTTTTGATCTCCGGTACCATAGAGAAGTATTTGTCTTACATCCGGATTCATCTTGACCCAAGGCGTGGTAAAATTAAAATTATAATGACGGGACAAACTTTTTAAAATACTTCCATACCAATTCCCTCTAGGTTGTTCTCCTAAGGGTGCAATGGCTGCTTGAATCAAACTTTTAGATTTATCCGGTACAATCAAGTTTGGATCTACTTCCATATGCGATCCCAAGCCATCGCATTTTTGACAGGCGCCATAAGGCGAATTAAAAGAAAACATTCGCGGCACCAATTCTTCCATAGAAAGTTCACAATCTGGACAAGCAAAATGTTCAGAGAATAAATGTTCTTTGTTGGGAAGTCTATTCACCACAATGAGACCGCTGCCGATTTTCAAAGCCAATTCAATTGATTCAGTTAACCGTTCATGAATTCCATCTTTCATGATAAGACGATCCACCACCACTTCTATAGTATGCTTTTTATTTTTATTAATAATAATTTTATCATCAACAGTCATGACTTCGCCATCTACCCGAATCCGTAGAAACCCTTCTTTTCGAATTTCATCAATAACACCTTTGTGTTCGCCCTTTCTTCCGCGGATCAGGGGTGCCAAAATGTGCATTTTGGTTCCAGATTTGAATTTACTTATGGTATCTACAATTTGCTGAACCGTTTGTTTTTGGATAGGTTTACCACATTTCCAACAATGAGGTTTACCTATATGCGCATACAAAAGCCGAAGATAATCATGAATTTCGGTTACGGTGCCCACCGTGGATCTGGGGTTTCGTGCGGTGGCTTTTTGTTCAATCGATATAGCTGGGGACAATCCTTCAATGGAATCCATATCCGGTTTTTCCATCAGGCCCAAAAATTGCCGGGCGTAGGAAGACAATGATTCAACATAGCGCCGTTGTCCTTCTGCGTAAATTGTATCGAATGCGAGAGATGATTTTCCAGAACCAGATAAACCGGTAATAACAACAAATTTATCTCTGGGAATTTCTACATCAATATTTTTCAGGTTGTGCTGGCGAGCGCCTCTAACAATAATTTTATCTGTGGGATTTGGCATGAAAGTTTACACGGTAAAAAATGTGGGAATTTTGAACATCCCGAAATTTACAGACTTTTGATACATTGCCCCAAAGACGATTTACTTTTTTTCCACAACTTAATTCGTGTTTTAAACATATAGCTTATTAGGTAGAACCAATTTAATGGTTTCTATCCGTTTTGACACTTTTACACATAAAGAGTCTTGAATTCCTTGACACCGATTTCAAGAATCGGTAGCTTGAGCCATGGGTTCTTTAAAAAACCAAATCCTTATCTCCATGCCTCACATGGCAGACCCCTATTTTTCCAGAGCGGTGGTTTATATTTGTGAACATAATACAGAGGGTGCCATGGGAATGATTGTGAATAAACAATTCAAGGAACCGGATTTAAAGGAATTGTTTGAAAAACTCTATATTGGCGACGATGCTATTAATTCCCTCGTAAATGATATTTTTTTTGGTGGACCCGTCTTGCTAGAACGAGGCATTGTCCTCCACGATTCAAGTTATGAATCAGAGGGGACGGTCAATTTGTCCGATCGAATTGCTATGACGAGTCAACAACATGTTTTAAAAGAATTGCAAACTAAACCGGATATTCCATTCAAATTAATGTTGGGCCATTCAGGATGGGGTGCGGGTCAACTGGAACGCGAAATTGAGAATGGTGATTGGCTTATGCAAAATACGACACCGGATTTTATTTTTAATATTAAACCTGAGCGAATGTGGGAACAAGCTACCGGTTCTCTTGGGATCGACTTAGGTCCAGCCATGGGAATCGGCGGACAAGCCTAATTTTTTTGTCGCATTAATGCGCGAATGGAATATCTTGTGCTGCAATATGGGTGAAAGAAATCCAAATCTAGATAATATTTAATTATCATGGGATATGATTTTCAACTAAATACCTTAACTCAGTTATTTAAACAAAACGCACATAAGAAAAATTCGGTGCGTATGGCCCAATATATGAAAGGTCATTTTTCCTATTTTGGGATTAAGAGTCCTTTGCGAAAAAAGCTCCAGCGGGAATGGTGGCAAGGAGAATCCATCAAATATAAATCTGAGTTAGTAACGCTTATTTCCGGATTGTGGGAATTAGAAGAACGGGAATTTCAATATGTTGCATTGGATTTAGGAAAACGATATAAAAAATATTTGTCTCCAAATTCTATTCCATTTACCCAAAACTTGGTTATGACAAAATCCTGGTGGGATACAGTGGATGCCATTGCAAGCCATTTTGTAGGTGCGGTAGTTTATAATTCTCCTGAGACTAGAAAAATAATGGATGAATGGATCGACCACAAAAATATGTGGATCCGACGAACCGCCATTTTACATCAATTAAATTTTAAGGAAAAAACAGATTCCGACCGCCTGTTTCTTTATTGTGAAAAACGAATGGGCGAAACAGATTTTTTTATTCGCAAAGCCATTGGCTGGGCATTACGTCAATATTCTTACATCGATTCAAAAAGTGTAATACAATTTGTTAAATACCACGATTCTGAATTGAGTACCCTGAGTAAAACAGAAGCATTGAAAGCATTGAAAAGGGAGGGGGTGACAACATAAATCCTAATTGGAACCAAACTTCATTGCAACTGTTAGTCCACTAACCTAATTATGAGGAAAACCTATGTTTAAAATACTCTTATCTCTCTTGCTAGTCTTATCCACTGGATTTGCTAATGGTAAAAAAGAACGATCTGTTGTTAAGAAAAATATTGTCAAAATAGTGACAGATAATGAACAAGGCACTAAAGATATCAACGTTGAAGCAGATGTAGATGGTGAAACATTGAAACTTACCATTACTGTAAATGGTGATATAAATGAGTTTGAAGTTTTACTAGACAACCAAGAAGCACTGGAAGCCCTTAAAAAAGAATTAGAAGAAATGGACCTTGATATCAATTTAGTACAATTCATGAATCACGATGGAAATGGCTTTGATGATGATCATGATTTTAAGCGAATGATGCATTGGCGTGGAAATGAAAACGGCGGTGGCTATCTGGGGGTTCAAATTCAGGGCTTAGAGGGTCAACTCGCAGATTATTTTGGTGCAAAAGACGGTGGCGTTCTCGTAACAGAAGTGATTGAAAATAGTCCAGCAGAAAAAGCTGGTTTAAAAGCTGGGGATGTGATTATATCTGTAGCGGGTGAAGACGTGGAAGATTCAGGTGAATTGGTAGAAGAAATTCGTGGACATACACCTGAAACAAAAGTTGAACTGAAAGTGCTTCGAAAGAATCGCTCCCGGAAAATGAAAGTTACGTTGGGCGAAGCGCCCCATTCCATGAATATGGGATTTGGACCTGGAAAAAATATGATGTTCTTTGGCGATGCAGATGGTTACGATGATGAAGATGAAGATGACATAGATGAATTAGAAGATGAAATGGACCAAATACGAGAAGAGATGAAACGACTTCGAACAGACATGAAAAAATTGAAAGACGATTCTTGATTTAGTAATTCCAAGTTTGGAAAAGCCCCGTTGCCCTTTAGGGTCAACGGGGCTTTTTTGTTTCAATAATATCATCAAATTTTTGATATCAATAATTCCTGATGAAATTGAAAACTGGATATTCGATTTTCTCATTCCGACTATGACCCAAAAAATCCATAATAAATCTTAAATCTTCCCCTAATTTTAATGATGCGAAAAATACTTCCACCGCTGGCTATTGTTTTTGCCGCCCTGCTCTGGAGCTTGGACGGATTCCTAAGACAAGAGCTCTATTCTGTCTCATCATTTTTGGTGGTAACACTTGAACACGCATTAGGCGCACTGCTTTTTTTACCGTTCCTTATCAAAGCTTGGCCCGAAATAAAAACATTAGGACAACGAGGCTGGATTTCGATTTTTTGGATTTCGATTTGCGGTGGAATTCTCGGGACTTTCTTTTACACAAAGGCATTGAGCTATATGGATTATATCGATTTGTCCGTAGTGGTTCTCCTTCAAAAACTTCAACCGTTATTTGCAATTTCATTGGCTTCAATTATTCTAAAAGAAAAACTTTCACAGAGATTTATAGGCTTGGCATTGATTGCCATGTTGGGTGGGTATCTTGTTACATTTGGAACCACGTCTATTGCAGATTGGGACGATAAAACTATCATCGCAGCTTTACTGGCTACATTGGCAGCTTTCAGTTGGGGAAGTTCTACTGTTCTGGGAAAACATGCTTTGAATCGATTACCCTTTGCAACCGTAACTGCTCTTAGACTTTCACTCACTGCAGTTGGGGCACTTATAATATTTACAGTAACTTCCAATGGTTTTGAGTCTATTGAACTCACATCTCTTCAATGGCGTAATTTGATTATCATTGTTCTGTCGACTGGATCTGTGGCGCTCTTTATTTATTATTATGGGCTTAAGCACCTTCCTGCTTCCCATGCTACTGTGTACGAACTAACTTGGCCTCTTTCCGCTGTTTTCTTAGATTGGGTCATTCGAGGTCGCATGCTTGGTTTTGCTCAAATAATAGGTGCATTTTTACTCTTAGGATCAATGATTTTACTTACCCGAGAGAAAACCAATGACTGAGTTTACTCTTAGAGATCATACCCATAATTTAAAATATAATTTGATGCATGAGTTTTGTTGGGGATTTGGAATTGCTTTCCATACACTATATGCCATTGTTCCACTTTTTTTAAGGGAGTTGCGTGCCCCAGAAAGTATTGCCGTTTCTACAGCGGGTTTATTTTCAATTCTTATTGCGCTTCCAACTTTATTAATCGCAGCATTGGGGCGAAATATTCATAATATTAAACGAGCAGTTATTGGGTTTCATGGAATTATACTTATCGTTTCATTTCTTATGGGATTTACTTTTTCAGTTTTGGATCCGGCGCAAGTGCAATCAGCATGGAAGCTATACTTTATTTATTTTATGCTGTACGCTTTTTCCATTGGAATCATTGTACCCATTTGGGCTGATTTTTTAAATCAAAGTACACTGAAATCTGAACGGGGGAAATTCTTTGGATTGGGGTTTGCTATGAATAGCGTGGGAAGTTTTGTTGGCGGATTCGCCTTAAAATTCTTATTAGCATCGGATCTTCCCTTTCCACGAAATTTTGGGTTTGGTTTTTTTATTCTATGTTTGAGTCTCGCCATTGGGACTGCTTTGTTTTTTCCATTTAAAATGAAGCCCCTTCAAAATGGCCAGCATCATAAAACATTCAAGGATTTTGTTATTGAAACTAAATCTATAATTGTGGGACATAAAAATTTTCAAAAGTATATTTTATCTAGAATCTTTTTCGCAGCCTATCTTCCGGGGATGGGACTTTATGCTGTTTATTGTCAGGATAAATTCAATTTCGCCATGAGCGAAGCTGGGATTTTCACCATTTTGAATGTGATTGCTGCAGGCGCTGCAAGTTTTACAGCAGGAAAATTGGGTGATAAATATGGCCACAAATCCAGTATGATGTTAGCATATTTTGGACATTTAATAGCTGTAGTTCTTGCCATATTCTCACAAAATATGTATTGGGTTTATGGCATTTTTATGGCAATAGGCGTTGGCCAGGGAGCTTTTATGCCATCCGCCATGAACTTGATTTACGATTTTGCAGACGATCGAGATACCAAAACATATATGGCTTTAGTGGATTCTTTTCTTGCGCCATTTGTGTTAATTTTTATTTTGGGAATTGGTGCATTTATTAAAAATGGTGATTATTCCAATTCTCTTTATATTATCGGAACCTGTATCATTATAGGCATGTGCATACTTCAATTCATCGTTAAAGACCCAAAAGAATCAACAAAAGAGGTATTTAATTCGGGTGGATTTTCTTCTTGATTTTTCCCATGGTAAAACTAAAAATTCACGTTCTCTTATGATTGATTTTATTTCGCGTCAAAGCCGGCTCATCTTGCCACTCTGTATTGCCCTAATGTTTAGTGCATGTCAGGAAGATCCATCTCGCCATTTAAATCTTGGAAACTGGTATCTTCAAAAAGGTCTTCTTGATGAAGCCATCATGGAATACCGTGAAGTTTCAAGATTGTATTCCGGCGACCAAAGCCAACTGACTCGTGACCAATTCCAAGTCTTAGGGAAGGCCCATTTTAAATTGGCTATCGCTTATACGAAAAAAGGATGGTGGGAATATGCCTTGAATGAGGCAAAACGAAGTTTTGATATTTCGCCCAATAAAGATTGCCATGATTTGGTTGGGTTAATTGAAATTAAAATTTCTCAGGGTGTCAGTTCCTGATTTACCTGTTTCGAAAAAAACTCCTGTTCCATAAAAATCCAAACCATTAACAACGCAAAACCAATGGTCCATCCTGCCAGAACTTGGTGAGGGAAATGAACACCTAAATATATTCGGGTAAACCCAACCAAAAATATTAATACGGATGCCAAAGTCATTCGGTGATAATAACGTCCAAGCCAACCCCAAACCACCACAGCCATTTGAGCGTGACCACTGGGGAACCCAAATCCGGATGTAGAAATTAAATGCAATTCATCTGAAGGTCGTGGTAGAGAAAATCCATGTTTTAAAATTTCATTCACAGCCCAGGACATTAAAATAATTCCTAAAAATGAAAACCACTTTTTTTTGTCCAAATAAAAATAAGCAATTAAAAGATAAATTGGATAAGCGGGGAAATTGCCTAAAAGTGTAAATCCTTTCATGAGAAAAATGATAGGCTGTAAATCAAATTGTTGGAGAAATTGAATCAACGCCATGATTTTAGAATGTTGTGGAAATCCGTATTTGTAGAGAAAATTGTCCGCAACACTTAATCAAATAATTAAAAAGAGCCGGATCGAGATTCGCCACCATCACAATAAATAATAGAACAATTGATAAAATTGGCCTCTGGTTGTAAAAGCATAGAAATTGTTCCAGCCACATCTTCTGGAGTTGTTGTGCGCCTCATAGGATTTCGTTTTTTTGTGTTTTCAATCCATTTTTCCCAGTCTTTTGTAATTTTTGTAAGAGCGCGAGTGGGTGTTACACCGGCCTGAACTGCATTGGCCGTAATTCCAAATTGGCCTAACTCCCAACCGATTTGCCGAATGACGGCTTCCATGGCAACCTTTGCTACACTCACTGGTCCATAGCCTTCCATGGCAACATAATTCCCTTCACTGGTGAGTCCCATCACACGAGACCCTTTTCCCAACAATCCTTCACCATATAATTTTTGAGTCCAATATAATAAAGCATTTCCCATAACATGAACTGTCATATCCATTTGACGTTGAGTTACGGGATTTTCACCAAATAAATTTGTAGTAGTGCCAAATGCAATAGAGTGGAGGAGAAGTTTAACTGGTTCACCGCCAGTAATTTCTTTGATTTGGGGTAAATGTTTATCGATTGTTTCTTCTGCTGCAGCATTGGTATTAAAATAATGACAACGACCGCCGGTTGTTTCTGTGACTTCAGCAATCGTTTCAGCAGCTAGCTTTTTGGCTTCACCTCTATCAAAATGAAATGCAATAATACCATAACCATCTTTTGCCAATCGTTTTGCAGTTGCGGCACCATGCCCAGTAGATCCACCTAATAATAATACCCATTCAGACATTTTTTTCTCCAAAGTTTAGCCTACAATTTACCCGATTATTTTGGAAGTTGAACATGAAATGTCTGTTCAATAATTCGTAGATTTGTAGGTTTCGCACCCTTTAAAATCAATAGGAATTGAACATATAATGATTAAAAAAAGTAGTTACTCAAAAGAAGATTTAATTCAAAGCGGAGAAGGAATTCTTGGCGGAATGGAAAATGGAAAATTGCCACTTGCGCCCATGCTTATGATGGATCGTATTACAGAAATCAATGATAACGGTGGGAAATACGAGAAAGGTCAGATTATTGCTGAACTCGATATCACGGACGATTTGTGGTTTTTTCATTGTCATTTTAAAGGCGATCCTGTTATGCCCGGTTGTCTTGGTTTAGATGGTATGTGGCAATTAGTTGGTTTCTATTTATCTTGGATTGGCGGTCAGGGTCGCGGACGTGCTTTGGGTGTAGGTGATTTAAAATTTAAAGGACAAGTCCGTCCTTATCATGATACCGTTACCTATAAAATTGATATTAAAAAAGTGTTGAATCGGAGTGGAAAGTATATGATTTGGGCTGATGGAGAATTGAGTACTAGCGAAGATAGGATTATCTATTTTGCTAAAAATCTCCAAGTTGGACTCTTTGATAATTTGACCTACGATTTTGGTGGCGATCCATCACTTGATTCTTTTTAATTCATTGCTTTTATAACTAAGGCGCTAAGTTGCAAGAACACAATCAGTCCTTTATTGGTTGCGTAATTGATCATCTTTTTAAACAAACTCTTTTAATCTAAAATAATAATATGGCCCTTCAATGTGGAATTGTAGGACTGCCCAACGTGGGCAAGTCCACCCTTTTTAATGCCCTGACAGAATCAAGCATTCCTGCGGAAAATTATCCCTTTTGTACAATTGAACCCCATATGGGTATTGTTGAATTGCCGGATGGACGCTTAAATGAATTGGGCAAAATTTATAATCCAGAAAAGATTCTTCCTGCCACCGTGGAATTCACTGATATTGCAGGCTTAGTCCGAGGGGCGAGTAAAGGTGAGGGGCTCGGAAATCAATTTTTAGGACAAATCAGACAAACCGCTGCTATTATTCATGTGGTACGTTGTTTTGATGATGATAATGTAACCCATGTTGAAGGCAGTGTTAATCCAATTCGCGATGCGGAAACGATTGAAACAGAATTATTACTAGCCGATTTAGACACCTTGGAAAAACGGCATCGAAAGACAGACAAAACTGCTCGGTCAGGCGATAAAATCGCCATAAAAGAATTGAACCTAATCAATAGACTTTTGGCACATTGTAATGAAGGTCACCGAGCTAGAACCCTTCCAATTCATGATGAAGAAGAAAAGACTATTTTAAAATCCCTGTTTCTCCTTTCAAGCAAACCTATTCTATATATCGCCAATGTGGATGAGGCAGAAATCATGCAGGATGAACGTAACAAACATGTTCAGGCTTTATTTGACTTCGCAGCTAAAGAAGGTAATTCCGCTATTCGGATTTGTGCTTCCATTGAACAAGAAATTGCGGTACTTCCTGAAGAAGAAAAAGAATTATTCCTTGCAGAATACAATCTCCCAGAACCAGGACTTCATAAAGTAATTCATGCGAGTTTTAGTTTATTGGGACTCCAAACCTATTTTACATGCGGGGAAAAAGAAGTGCGTGCTTGGACGGTTCCCGTGGGTGCAACAGCTCCTAAGGCTGCTGGAGAAATACATTCGGATTTTGAGCGCGGATTTATTAAAGCTGAAATATTTCATTATAAAGATGTTTTAGAATATGGCTCCGAAAAAGCATTAACGGAACTCGGACTCATTCGCCAAGAAGGGAAACAATATATTGTAAAAGATGGTGATTGTATTTTCTTCAAGTTTAATGTTTGAAAATTATTACCCATAAAAAAAGGGCAGTGAAAACTACCCTTTTTAATTTTAAATAAGATGCTTTTTATTCATCCTCTTCGTCGTCATCTTCATCTTCCCAATCTTCATCGTCTTCGTCATCATCTTCATCATCATAATAGTAATCAGGTGGATAAGCAAAATAGGGATTATTCGCATTACCATAGGGATCGTAAGGATTTTGGGATTCTTCCTTTTTCTCTTCTTCTTTCTCCGGAACAACTGCAGCTTCTTGCTTTACAACAATAACTCTTGGATCGTCTGAAGATTCTGAAGAATCAGTTGTCTTCTTAATTGCATTCATGACTAAGTCTCGATCTGAATCTGATAATCCGCCTCCCATTGCTGGGGACATGGGTGATCCTTGATTTCGAAAATTTAGTCCAGTGAGCACTGCAAAAAATAGAATCACCAGCGCAAATATTGAACCTTCAGTTTGGAATTCGAATCCGCCCCACATGTTTTGTGTGACACCGAATCCGAAGAAAATTCCAATAGAAAGCAGGACACCGAAGAGCATAATCATATTGCCCGTTTGGCGTGGAATGTTTGATTCCATGACCAGCATGTACAGAAACCAGACCAAAATACCCGCAACTGCAATGATGATACTTACTAAGAATTCTCCAAAAAGGAGAGATGTGAAAAAACCGACAACGCCGGCTGCTGGAATAATAAAACCTACTCCAGATTTCATGTCGTTAGCCATGATGGAACTCCATTAATACCTCGAATTATACCAAAAATTGCCGTTTGTTCTGCAAAAATGCAAGATTTTTCCTAAACGAATAAGTATGCATTTTCTCTCATGTAAACTACAGAGATGATTCCGTAACTTTCGAGCTTATTATGAGAAATGAATTAATAAAAATTGGCGTCATTGGCGTGGGGCATTTGGGGCAGCACCATACAAAACATTATGCAGCATTGTCTGATGCATCGTTGATGGGAATTTACGATATCGATACGGATCGTGCAGAATCCATTGCTCGCAAAAATAACACAAAAGCATTTTCTAGTATTGAGTCCTTATTAGAAACTGTTGATGCTGTATCCATTGTAACGCCAACTCCGTTTCACGCAGATGTGGCTGAATTATGTATCATGGCGAAGAAACATGTATTTATTGAAAAACCCATCACCAAAAGTTTAGAAGAAGCAGATCGACTTTTGCTATTGGCAAAAGAGAAAGGCGTCCTTATCCAAGTGGGACACATAGAAAGATTGAATCCTGCTCTATTAGCACTTCAGCCCTACAACGTTCAACCCAAATTTATTGAAATTCAAAGATTAGCCCCATACACGGCTCGAGGAACGGATGTGCCTGTAGTCTTAGATTTAATGATTCATGATATTGATATTTTATTATCCCTTGTGAATTCTCCCGTAAAAACTATCCGTGCTTCAGGACTTTCTATTCTTACAGATTCTGTGGATATAGCACATGCACGAATTCGATTCGGGAATGGAACGGTGGCCAGTATCATGAGTAGTCGCGTGGCAAAAGATAAAGTTCGAAAAATTAAAGTTTTTCAACGAGACATCTATGCTACCATTGATCTTTTATTAGGGTTAACCGAAGTTTATAAAGTGATTGGTAACCCGGATGATGACCCGGATGCGCTGATAACAGCACCATTTGAGTATGATGGATCTGAAAGGTTTATAGCTTACGAAAAACCACCTGTTGTTCCTGAAGATGCGCTCCAAATGGAATTAATGAATTTCATTAAATCTATCCGAGGGCAAGAAACACCAATTGTTACCGGAAAAGCCGGCCGAGATGCGTTGGAAGTGGCAATGGAAATACAACAATTGATTATTCAAGATATTCATTAATGGACTTACGAAATTTTTTATTTAAAAATCGAAGTTTTACACCGATACCCATTGTACTCACACTTCTTTATTTCTCAAATCCAGCTTTGCCATTTTTGGTGTATGGAATAGCCTTAGCTGCTTTAGGTGAATCTATCCGTATTAATGCTGTGCGATATGCTGGAGGTGCCACCCGAACCACCAAAGTTGGGGCGCCCTCTTTATGTACAACTGGCCCCTATGCCAGAACACGAAATCCACTTTATCTTGGGAATATGATTATTTATTGTGGGATTGTTCTCATTGCCGGAGGCACTTATATGTGGGAATTATTTATTCTTGTATTCTCTTTTTTCACTTTCCAATATTTTATGATTATTTCATTAGAAGAGGAAACTTTAGTTGGATTATTTGGAGATGATTATGATACATATAGAAAAAATGTCCCAAAATTATTTCCAAGAATCACCCCATGGATTGGTACAGATGATCGGTCGCCAACGCTAATTTTCAACACCTTAAAAACAGAAAAACGTACATTACAAAATCTTACTTTTATTTTATTTTTAATTGCCTTAAGAGCTATTTTCGGATTGCCTGTATAATTCATCTGGGCTGAATATGAGCACGGAGTCACTTAAATATTTTATTGTTGCCGGAGAACCTTCCGGTGACCTCCATGGCGGTAAACTAATACAAGCCATCCAAAATATTAATCCTAATACCTCCTTCATGGGGCATGGTGGAAACGCTATGAAAGCTGCAGGAATGCAGATATTAGAACATACTGACGACCTGGCAATGATGGGGTTTGTGGAAGTAATAAAACATCTTCCTCGTATGATGAAAATAATGGGGAGAACAATTGATACAATTTCCCGTATGAAACCTGACAGAATTATTCTCATTGATTATCCCGGTTTCAATCTTCGCCTGGCAAAACGGATACATTCTTTAAAAATTCCTATTACCTATTTTATTTTACCCCAAGTTTGGGCGTGGAAAGAAAAAAGAGTAGAAACAATGAAAACCGTACTGGATCAATCCCTCTCAATTTTTCCATTTGAAGAAGAGTGGTTCGATTCGCATGGACTTGCCACGACCTATGTAGGACATCCATTTGCTGAACTTGAACATCTAGATGAAGCATCTAAAGAATTTTACCAGCGACATAATTTATCCATCGAATATCCAGTTTTGGTATTATTACCCGGAAGTCGCCAACAAGAAATTGATCGTCATTGGCCTGTATTTCTGAACGCTGTGGAATCTATAAAAAAGATAATTCCTGATTTACAAGTGATGGTGGGGAAAGCATCAAATGTAACGATTAATTCAATTCCTGATTATTTTAGAATCGAAACCAATGCAAGAAAAGCTATGATTGCAGGAACCGCTGCTTTAGTCTCTTCCGGAACTGCAACTTTAGAATGCGCTGTTGAAGACACACCAATGATTGTATGTTACAAGCTTTCTAGTATTTCATGGATCATGGCTAAATATTTGACTCATATTAAATATGCTTCTATGGTTAACTTGATTGCTAATAAAAAAATTGTACCAGAATTACTCCAGGATGATATGACATCAACCAATATTGTAGAAGCGGTATTACCATTATTAGATTCAAAAAATATAAAACGGAAAAAAATGTTGGCAGGATTTGATATTGTAAGAAAAAATCTGGGATTACCCGGGGTTTATAATCGTGCTGCAACTGCAATTTTATCTCAAATAAAAGAGCATGATGATTGATAGTTTGAAAACTGGACTCAAAGTTTCTTTGGCCAGCATTCTCCTAAAAATATTTTATGGTACAAATCGAAAAGATGTACGAGGTCGTCATCATTATCAATCCTTAATTCACGAAGGTAAGTCAGTCATATTAACTGTTTGGCATGGTCATCTTTTAAGCATTGTCCATGATTTGAGAAACGCCCCCGTGAATGCCATTGCGGGCACGCACCGTGATGCAGAAATCATATCCCAAATTGCCATAAAATGGGGCTGGAATATGATGCGGGGATCGAGCAAGGAAAAAGGTGAAGTGGCTTATAAAGAAATGATTCGCGCTTTAAAAAAGTCCGGAAGCTTAGTCTTCATTACTCCCGATGGACCAACGGGGCCTGCCCATATTCCAAAACCCGGTGTAATTCGCGCCGCCCAAGCCACCCAATCTGCCATTGTCCCAATCAGTGTCCATTCAACAAGTAGCTGGGAATTTAAAAATTGGGATACATTTTATTTAGAAAAGCCATTTGGGAAAATATTTATTGAATATGGAGAACCTGTTTTTTTTGAAAAAGGGCAAAACTTTGATACGTGTACCAAAATATTAATAGAGAAAATGGCTGAAGTAGAACAATATAATTTGCAAGTTGCAAATAATGAAAGTCTCTAAGGAAATTCACGCTTATTTGTTATTTCCTTTAGCCATGTTCTACTGGGGGCTTGTCTATTGGCGTAGCTTATTTTATAAATACGGCTTTTTTGTATCCCGACGTTTACCCTGCTCTGTAATCAGTATTGGTAATATAACAGTAGGAGGCACTGGCAAAACGCCTACAGTGATTTTTTTAGCAGAATATTTAAAAGGGAAAGGGAAACGTGTTGCCGTATTGAGTCGGGGTTATGGTCGTGCCACCAAGGGGACTCTCATGGTTTCAGATGGAAATGGTCCCAATGTATCTTGGGAAAAATCCGGGGACGAACCTTTTCTCATGGCAAAAAAGTTAAATCAAATTCCCGTAGTAGTGGATGAGGATAGATTTCGCGGAGGCATGTTTATTATGCAAAAATTTAATCCTGATATTATTTTATTGGATGACGCATTTCAGCATCGAGCTATTGAACGTGATTTAGATCTTATATTGGTCAATAGTGGGGATAAATCCTTCGACCATAAATTACTGCCTTATGGATTGTTGAGAGAACCATGGATGAATATTAATCGCGGTGATGCTGTCATTCTTACAAAAACTAATTTGAAAAAACCAAAACCGTTTTTAATCCGAAAAATCAAAGAATCTAGATTGCCCATTTTACACTCTACAACTCACGCATCACTCTCTACCCTTTCACCCGAAAAGCCAGATTCTATTAAGAAAAAAAAGGTGTTTATTGTTTCTGCGATTGGTGATTCATCTGGGTTTATCCAAACAGTGAAAAACTTGGGTTGCGACATTGTGGGCGAAAAAATTTTCCCAGACCATTTTAAATATTCCCAATCGGACTGGAAAAACACGGAATCACTTTCTGCCCAAGTGGATTATATTATTACTACAGAAAAAGATTGGGTAAAGATTGAACATTTTTCATTTACAAAACCCGTGATTGTAGTTGGGATTAAAATTAAAATTCAACCGGGAAAGAAATTGGAAAGATTATTAATTGATCTTTAAGCTGGGTTTTTGCCAGAATCTTTATTGAGTCCCGTTTATCGAAAAAATTACAGCTTTAAATCTGTGCCATTCCCCAGGCAAATACAACACCCACAAAGGTGAGCATTAACGGCCAACCTGTATTCACTAATGCTTGGGAACTTGGGTCATGAAAAACATGGACCTGAAATTCGTGGCTTGATGTGGCACCATGTTCATCCACCGCCATTAAAATAAAATCATTCATTCCCATTTGGTTTTTTCGTGGGGTCCATTCCACTGTTGCTTTCTTTTTATCAAAACGGGCATATTTTGGTAGCCTCACGGCGCGATACGCTACCTTATCACCATTCAGGTCTTCTGTGGTCATTTTATAGCGCCAAGTATGTCCAGTGAGTCCCACAGGTTTCGGATTGGAAATAATTGTTGGCGCGTTATTCACAAATATTTTTCCATTTTGAACGTCCGTTCCATAGCCATCACTCACAGCCACTTCAAAAGTATTATTATTAATTTGCGCTGCTTTTGGTACCCATAAAATTTTTCCGTGGCGATCCATCTGCATGCCATGAGGTCCCTTCAATAGCGAGTATTCCAATTGTGAATTTTCATTTCGGTCATCCACCCGGACTTGGTATTTAAAGAGTTCTCCCACCAATCCCATATGCGGCGGATTCGATACAATGGTTGGCATATGGTTAGAATAAACTTCGAATGTTTGTTCATCCTTGGTATAACCATCAGAAACTACGACCGTAATGCGGTGCGCATCTGTTTGCTCTGTAGAAGGCGTCCATCGTAATGTTCCCGATGCGCCATCCACTTCCATCCCTTCCGGGAAATCTAAAAGAGAAAATTTGACGGGATTTTGGCGTTCCACCACAACCCGAGGTGGTTTACCTTTTCCACCATGGAAAAACTCCCAAAGGAAATCTTTCAATTTGATCGTCCGTCCATCAACCGTTTCCAATAACACCCAAAGTCTATCATCTTCAAAGAAAACGGAATGGGTATATTTTTTCATATTCAATCGGGACACAAGGGAATCAGCGGGATATTTCGGATCCACATAATAAATGGCATCTGCATTATGCCAATCGCCTAAAAAACGATCCACATTTGAGAGGGCAACATCATCTGTGATATTGATAGAATACATACGTATAGCGGATACATTATCTACTTTCACCACGCGGTTAAATGGCAGGAGTGAGCCTTTATTTTTATCATTAACCATAATGCGGTATGCATATTCATCTCCAACCGTTGCAGACATAGTAGGAACCGATACAATATGGATAGGCGCATTCACAAAAAAATTAGATTCAATTACACGAGATTCATGCCCATCTGACACTTCAATCTTTAAGGTGTGAAAATCCAATTCATTCATGGTGGGTTCCCATCGTAATCGTCCAGAATGTGGATCCATACGCATCCCCTGGGGTAACTCATGAGCCGTATAAACCAATTGATCCTTTTTGTTCGGATCTTTAATGACTAAGTCGAAATCCCAAATACCACCCACATTTATTTTGTTCATAGGATTCGGTGCCGATTGGATAATGGGAGGATGGTTAACAAACAGATCAACATATTGCGTATCAGTTGCTACACCATGGCTAACAATAACTGCATATTTTGCAGTATCCACCTGAACAGGATTTGGTGTCCAGGAAACTGTACCATCTGGGTCTATTTTCATTCCATCAGGACCATAAAATAATTTATAATTAATTTTTTCATCGGGACGTTGGCGCCAAACTTTTACCGGATAATGATAAGGGTTTCCAACAATTGCATTTTTTGATGCTTGTGATAGAATCTTCACTCCGGCCCGTGAGAACAGTTGAAACTCTTGAGCCGTTCTTTCAAACCCATCGGTTGCCACCAATCGAACATCATAAATTTCTACATGGGCACTATCTGTTTTCCAGGTCATAATCCCATTTTCAAAAGTCATTCCTTCCGGCGAAACTTCTAATTCATAACGAATGGTTGCATCTTTATTTCTATCTTGAACAATGGGCTCATAGCGAAATGTTGCCCCTGCAATAAATTCTGTAACGGTGGGTTGAGTTAAAAACCGTGGCGGATCATTCACATAAATCCAAAGACTTTCATCCCGACTCTCTAATACCGGAACAGCTTTATAGACTTGCTCTTCTTCTGGCGTTGCCGAAGTGGATTCTACAATTTCGTCCACCTTCATTCGCACAAGATACGACAAGGGAAATGCATCCAATTGTTTTTCTGTTGGAACCCAATTTAAAGATTGGCTCTCATACAAAAAATACATCCCTTTCGGTGGCTGGTTGTCCCATCGAAAACTATAAAATTCTTCTGTACTGTCTTTAGGAATATCATAAAGAAACAGTTGCCCCGGTCTAAGCACATAGCGAGGAAGTACATGCTTGGGTAATCGCTGTCCAACTGATTCTTTTGGACGTGGTTTTTTCGGCTGTTCTAACGTTCTAAATACCTTTTTCGGGATCGATACCTTTGGTTGTTCTCGCAGAACTTTTCCTTCCTGTTTCTCTGGAGCCAGTGTACTCGGAATATAACTCCCAGGGGATTGCCCTAGATCTGTGATAATTTTTTCTGCCTGTTGTGGTTGAAGCGGTTCTCTTTCATCCGGAAGAACTTCAATATAAACTTCAGGGATTAAAGGTTCATCATCCTGAACATTCGCCAATAGATTTGGTAGCTGTTTGGTAATAAAATCCGATGTAACCAAATAACCTTGATCTAAACGGTCAGAGCGATTCCCTAGCTGGAGAATATAAATTGAATTCATTTCACCATCCCAACCGGAAACCAAAACATTGCCAGTATATTGCCCTGCTTTAGTCATAGGTACCATGGCAAAAACTTGCATATCTGATGGAATTTGCCTCATGGCATTTTCTACACCTTTATCCAATCCGCCATCATCTCCTGACCTCATGGTGAGGGAATTAATATCAGATGATAGCATTAAAATATCTTCGTAAGTATCTTGATTAAAATCTTCTAAAGCTACTTGAGAAAGAGGTCCGGGATTTACAGGCACTTCATCTATAACTAAGGTTGCCGGTGTTAAAGTAAATGCTGCAATATCTCCGGAATTAAACGGAACAATGACATCAAAAAATCCATCTGAGTCCCAGTCTGTTAATTCAATAGAATAAGGCAAAATCCCACTGAGTCCATCAATTCTTTTTCGAACTAAATGACCCGAATCAAATACACCGCCAATATTATAAAAAGGCTGTGCCTTTATGGTATGACCTTCCGGGCTCAATGCTAAAACATCATCATATCCATCCCCATCATAATCAACAACACCCACATAAAGTAAACCAGATCCAACGAGTAATTCATCGGAGCGAATCTTTTTGGTTAAGGATAAACCTGCTGCAGTAGAATTCACAATTGCAAACCCTCGAAATGGACTTCCCAACGCTAAAACAAGTTCTTGATCTCCATCCGCATCTTGGTCTAATAATTGAAAATTATTGCAACGGAGAGACCGATTTTCTTTTCCAATATCTAGGGTTGCGGTTGGGATTTCTGAAAAATGAGTGCCATCCCACGCATAAGACGCAACAAAAACATGAGGTGTAGAATTATCGGCAAAACGTGATAAGTTCATAACCAAAACCAATTCCGGTGAACCATCTCCATCTAAATCTCCAATTTGTGCATCCACAAACTGACCCTCTAATGCAACGGGTGGCGTAAATTCCCAAATTAAAGTTTGATAGCCATCTTCATCAATTTCATAATATCGAACAGCCGTAGGAAATACATCTTCATAAGGATTTAATTCCAATGCGATAAATTCAAGTAAGGCATCTCCATCTAAATCGTATGTACCATTAATATGAACAATTTTCTGACCATAAGATAAACAAAGGCTAAGAGTGAGAACCTGTAAGATTCTCCGAATATTTTGAGTCCAATGCATGGCGTTACCTATTCATTGCCCCCACTTTCATCATCATTTTCACCTTTCTCTTTTTCTGATTCGTTGTCAGGTTGAGATTCTTCTGGCTCCGCTGGAACACCATCTTCTATCGGAGCAACAGGCTCTTTCCGGTTTTCTAATTTCAGTGTATCAGCCGGTGCAGCGGGGACAGATGTGGGATTCTCCATTTTCACAACTTCGGGCGTTATTTCATCTTCTTGTGGAGAAGGTGCGCTTTCATCATTAGACACAGCCTCATCTGTAATTAATTCGCTTTTTTCAGGGACATTACTTTGTTTCGGCTCCACGGGAATTTCTGGGTTTGTTTGTTCTGGTTGAGCGTCTGGCAAACGAGGTTCTCTTGTAATTTTTGGTAACTTTCCAGCAGGGCCAAATAACGGTTCTTCTAAGGATGCACCTTGCAAAAGTTTAATTTTTAATTCATCCGGAAACATTTCTTGGATCAATCTTGAAAACATAACAGCAGGTTCAACTTTCCCTACAAGATCAAACTCCGTTGTCACTTTTTTAGAGCCATTGGCTCGAACCACAACTTCTCCCCGAACCGCTTGCAAAGTCCCGTCATCCATAAACACGGCCAAAGATTGTGACGGCATAGATGGTGTAGTAGATGATAAATAAATGCCTTGATAAACAGAATCATCATCACCATCAAAAGAAAACCGAATCAATTTATCTGTGAAATCCATATCCAAAGATGTTGGAAATCCTTCAAAGAAATAATCTGGAAATTCAAATAATTTTGGATCGAATGCTTCGGGTTGATATGATTGCGATAATGAATCTTGCGTAGGAGAAATGGACATAAATACCACATTAGTTTGCATATCATGCACCATGGTCAATGTGGTAATGCTGTCGAGTCTTGCATCACGTAAAGAGTAGGCAAAATCAAATGTTTCACCGCGTTTCAAATTTGCAAGATTTGCTGATATTCCATGTTGAAAATGGGTGGCTTCCCCCATGGGTGGCACTTGATTTACAGCCACACCAAAAGGAACTTCTCCATCAAAGATGTAACGATCTTTTGTTTCAGATACCGGTGTCATGGCTAAAACATAATATAGATCGATTTCGTTCTCAGATTGCATATCTAACATTGTATCTGAATCAACCACGATTGGCGTTAAAGCTTTTTGAACTGTTTTAGTAAAAGATGAAATGCCTGAATCTTTTTCGGGAATAGGTGATATGGCTGAATCTAATTTTGCTTTTTCGGGACTGAATTCTCCCAAATTAACCCGGGTAAACCCAGCTTCATCTGCCCAAGTTTCACTTGCCATCTCAATGTTCATAATGGGGACAGACGTTTTTTCTAATGTTCCTGATTCTTTGGGCATATCTTTTTTAACACTTGCTAAATAATCACCCAATGTAGGCGTTAATGCATTATATATTTTTGTTTTTTCAGACAGAGTTGATTTGGTGTTGTACATTCCGTTTCCTCCACCTGGAAGACTTGTAAGATCTGCGTCTCCAGCCATAGGGACAGAATTCAAAGAAGCAGCTTCATCCGTTAGAGGAGGGGACGGAGGTGATAATTGATTTTTTTCATCTCTGGAAGTTAAATAATGAGAAATAGATGATTGGACTTCATTGACTTCTGCGCGATTTCGTGAATCCATTATTTTGGCTAGATTAATTTCGCTATCTTTATTTGAGATCGGGAAAGCGCCCTTTCCTGAAAGACTAGTATTTGAAATTTGAGTGGTAGTTCCATCGACTTCCAATAGAAAAACATCATCCGATCCAAAGGGAATCAATAAACCATTTTTATTCGATCTTTTTGATTCGAAATCTTGGATGTCTGCCCCAAGTATAATACGCGCGTCATTTAATTTGAGTAAATCTGATTGGATTAATTTATAATTTTGATCGATATCAAAAATCGCCGTCTTCAGTTGATTTTTTTCATGAACCATCATGGCAACATAATGTCCACCGTGACTCGAAAATCCACCAGTAAACACTAGACCATAGCCATTACTAATAATGGGAGAAACAAGTTTTTGGACATTTTCTAGTCGAATTCCATCAGTAGAAAGAAGAATATCAAAAACGAAACCGTACCTTAAAGGTGCCCCTAATGCTAAAGATATTTTAGGAGATGCACCCGGAATCAGTGACAGATTTGATGGCCTGACGATATTCGATCCAGAGAATTGTTTTGAAACGGTGAATGGTGTTTTTGAAAATCCCGTTTCATTTCCTGAGAAGACATACAGCCAAGGCTGATTTTCTGTGGATGAATACATTTCAACAACTGCAACCAGATCATGATACCCATCATTATTAAGATCAACAACCTCAGCATCATTGAACTTTTGTCCGTTTGGTAGCAAATATGTCCATATAGTATCTGCGATTGATGATTTTGAAATCTCTACCCAAATCGCAGAAGACGCACGGGTATTTAGGATGAGCGTCTCTACTAGCCCATCTTTGTCTAGGTCGTAAGACCCGTGAACGTGGAAAACCCCCTTGCCTGTGAGACCAGACATGAGAAGAAATCCAAGTATTATTCCTTTTAAGAAGCGCGTTTCAGCACCTTTGAACATACTTAACCTCATGATGTTACCCAAAATTGGATGCAATTATTCGGGAGGCAAATCACGTTTTGATTTCCCTTACCTCGATTACTCTTCAAAAAATATAGGGTCATAGCGCTATTTTTACAAGGAAAAGCCCCTCTGTCTTCTCTAATAGTAATTCTTAAATTTACGGCTATATTTTCTTTCTAAATTCAAGGATGAATCTTAATTTGAGACAGTCTACCATGCGGAGAACTCCAACAATATGATAAAATTTATTTTATTCATCAACCTTAGTGCATCAATCTTGATGGCCCAGTTTGCCTATCCTGCCGAAGATTTTCTTGGCGGCGGAATTGGCTATAGTCCAATGTACATCAAACTTGATTCAATTCCAGGCTCATCATATTTAACAGGACTTGGTCTTGATCCAAAAACATTCAAGGATCCTTTTGTTATCCATGGTGGAGAAGGATTTGCTCATATAACAGGCCGTTGGCGTATTGGCGGATATGCTGGAGTCGGCGCAACCACAATCAGCACCGTACCAGATATTGTAGTTTTTCAGGATACAAATGGCAATGATTCATTAGACGTTGGAGAACCTTCTAAGAATTATACTGAGGACTTTAATCCAACAATTGAAGCAAAATTCTATTTCTCTTTGGGTGCCGCATCCGTAGAATACGTTATGCCGATCTTGCAAGATTTAGAGTTATCTGCAGGCGCTTTAATGGGGCTTGGTAGAACAGGCATTGCACTAGATCAACAAAGTGGAAACCCTAGATGGGCTAAAATTTTTAAAAATGTATATGGAACCATGGATAGCACTGGCACATTATTTTATGGCGTAGACAGTGCAGAATATATTGATCCTGACATTTTACCTGGAGCGGTCCCTGGGCTAATGCGGGATGTAAGTGCTACCTTTTTCAATTTCCAACCTTATGTTGCAGTTAAGTGGCAATTCTTAGAACGCCTTGGACTACGGATTAGCGTTGGATTTAATAAAGGAACCATTACTGCAGGGAATTGGGTCTTGAATGGAAGAACAAAAATTAGTGATTCACCTACGTCTGCAATCCAAGGCGCCTCGTTTCGAACGATGCTTTATATCGGATTATAACTAAACTAAAAAAACATCATGTTTAAAAAACTTCAAAGGGTATGGCCCTTAATGCTGTCCGCAACTTGTGGCTTTCTTTTAGCCGCATTTCTACTTACACCTAAATTGTATTCCAGCAATCAAAATGTATATAAAGTTTTGCGCGAAAAAATTAATGTGCTCCAACAAATTATTTCTTATGTAAACCATTTCTATTTCGATACAGTGGATATGGAAAAAGTAATGGATGGGGCTTTTCATGGGCTCATGGAAGAATTGGACCCGCACTCCACTTACATCCCAGCCAAAGAACAGGAAAATATTGATGAAGTCTTCAAAGGAAAATTTCAGGGAATTGGGATTGAGTTTGATATTTTAGACGGATTTATTACGGTAATTTCTCCCGTTCCAGATAGTCCATCAGATATTGTAGGGCTAATGCCCGGAGACAAAATTATTGCCATTAACGGGGAAGATGCCTACAAAATTACAAAAGATGAAGTTTTTAAAAAATTACGGGGCCGGAAAGGCACTCGAGTTGATGTTAGAATTAGTCGTATTGGAGCCCAACCTTTTAATGTCATAATCATTCGAGACAATATTCCTATTTATAGTGTAGGCGCTGCTACCATGATTGATGAAGAAACGGGATATGTTTTCCTTAGACGATTCTCTGCTACCACAGAAAAAGAAGTTACTGCTGCCATAGATAAACTCTTAGATCAAGGTATGAAGCGTTTATTATTTGACCTTCGTGGAAATAGTGGTGGATTTCTAGAACAAGCAGCTGCTATTTCAAATCAATTTATAACCACCACAGATACATTGGTTTATACCATTGGTAAAATTAAAGAATCCAATCAAGTCTTTCTTGCAAGTCCCAAAAAAGGGCATGACGATTTTTCCTTAATTGTTTTGATTAATCGCGGTTCCGCAAGTGCTGCAGAAATTGTATCAGGCGCAGTTCAGGATTTGGATCGAGGACTCGTGGTGGGTGAAACCAGCTTTGGAAAAGGATTAGTGCAACGTCAACTTCCATTGGATTCTGGTGCTGCGGTTCGAGTTACCATCGCTCGATATTATACGCCTTCTGGACGATTAATTCAACGACCTTACGAAGATGGAAATGATTTGGCCTATTACCGAGAATTATATGCTACAGACCGTGAATCAAAAATTGATAGCTTGAAAGAACTTCGTCCAAAATATTCCACAAAATCAGGACGAGTCGTTTATGGTGGTGGTGGAATTACACCGGATATTTATATTCCATACAAAAATTCAATTAATGTTGAAACAGGTAAAGTGTTACGGAGTGCAAAGCGACCCATATTTAATTTTTCATCTGAATATGCTTCAACCCATCCCAATGAGTTTTCATCATTTACTACTTTTAGAGATGAGTGGAAAGTGTCCACACCCATTTTTAACGACTTTCTTTATCATCTCCAACAGGACTCTATCAATGTCAATAAAGATTCATTGCTCGTAAATACTGAATTTATTTATAATAGAATTAAAAGTGAAATTGCTGGATCCGTATGGGGAAAAGATGAAGCAGCGAATATCAGATTAAAGCTAGATAATCAGGTAATCGAGTCTTTAAAACATTTTAACGAAGCTAATGCATTTTTAAAATCCTTGAATTAAATTGTGAGACTTTTTAATAAACTTTTTTGTTATTTTAACCCCTACATTAATAAGATCAAAACCGGAGTAATACTATGGTCCATTATTTTTTAGAAGGTGGCGGCTTTATGTGGCCAATCCTAATCACACTATTGTTTGGGCTCGGATTTGCCATTGAACGATTTTATTCGCTCATGATGTCTGCCGTTGATTCAAAATCGTTTTTTGATGAAATCATTCAAGCAATTGATGATAATGGTACACCAGCGGCCGTTAAAGTTTGTGAAGAAACCGATGGGCCTGTTTCATCAATTTTCTATGCAGGGCTTTCTAGAATACATCGCGGTTTAGGCGATGTAGAAAAAGCAATCCAAAATGCTGGCGCTATTGAAATGGCTTTTTTAGAAAAAAACATGATTTGGCTTAATGCTGTTATCACGATTGCTCCTATGCTTGGATTTACAGGAACTGTTGTGGGTATGATTGGCGCTTTCGACGCAATTAAAGCAGCCAACGATATTTCTCCTGCTGTTGTTGCGGGTGGTATTTCTCAAGCATTATTGACAACTGCATTCGGACTTATTGTTGCCATGATTATTCAGACATTTCAAAATGTTTTTGTATCTAGAATTGATAAACTTGTTTTAGATATGGAAGAACAGTCTGTAAAGATCATGGATCATTTGTACGAAAAAGAAGTAAAAAAGTCCTAATCACCTAAGCCCAACATGGCTAATAAACGCAGATTTAAAGGTGGTGAGATTCCAACATCTTCCATGGCAGATATTGCTTTTCTACTTCTAATTTTTTTCCTGGTTACAACCACAATTGATACGGATAAAGGGTTGGGGATTGTACTTCCACCACCTGGTGATATGGAAATTGAGATTCGGAAAGAGAATATTCTTAATTGTCTTATTAATTCCCAAGGGAAAGTTTTGCTAGATGAAGAGCCTACGGCTATTGAACAAATCCATCGGATTGTAGGGCAAAAATTGCGGGCAAATGATAAACTAATTGTCTCCGTAAAATCTCACCCGAAAACAGCGTATAATGATTATGTTCGCGTCATTGATCAATTAAAAATGGCTGACGCTAAACGAATCTCTATCGCAAACAGTAACTAATGAAATTCACAAAAAAAACCAAAATATCAAGTGAAATCCCAACGGCTTCAATGCCTGATATTATTTTCATGTTGTTAATCTTTTTTATGGTTACCACGGTCCTAAAAGAACACTCCGGACTTCCCGTGAACCTTCCGAAAGCAAAACGAATTGAAAAACTAAAATCGAAGCGCCATACGGTTCAACTTTGGGTATCAAAAGATGGGATGATTTCTATTGATGATCGCTTACTTAGTGTAGATGAAGTTTCGATGGTTATGTATGATAAACGTGTGGCGGATCCCCAAATTGTGGTTTCCTTAAAGGGCGATGAAGAAGCAGAAATGGGATTGATTTCAGACATTCATGAAAATTTACGTAAGGTAGAAGCGCTAAAACTCAATTACTCTACGAAAACATTGGTGGATTGATGGACCATGTAAATCCACTAAAAATAAAATATCCTATTGTCATTCGGATTACTGGACTCATTGGCGTTACACTCGTTATTATGAACTTTCTTCTTTTTCCGCGATTCTTAAATTCAAAAGAATTCGAAGAAGTTAACCAAGTTATCATCGAGAATATTGATATCCCCCAAACGCAACAAATGGATAATACGCCTCCCCCATCTCGTCCATCTATTCCTGTCCCTTCTGACGATGAAGATATTGCAGATGATTTAACATTGGACGAATTAGATTTCGACGATTTTTCAAACATGGATGCGCCACCACCACCACCATCTGGACCACGTGTAACATTTATTCCTTACGATGATCCACCGGTGGCCATGTCACCTATTCGCCCTGTTTACCCAGAAATTGCACAGGAAGCTGGCATTGAAGGCGTCGTGATTGTACAGGCATTTATCGATGACAAAGGTCGCGTCAAAGATACATTAATTTTAAAAGGAGTCCCGAATACCGGACTTGATGAAGCGGCAATGGAAGCGATTCGAAATACTCGCTTCAAGCCAGCTAAACAGCGTGAACGCGCAGTCGGTGTTTGGATCTCAATTCCAGTAAATTTCAGACTAAAATAAACACTACCGTCATTTATCTATAAAAAAGCCTCGGCAAATGCCGAGGCTTTTTTATAGATGATATTTACAAAAATAAATAAAACTCTAAATATATTTTATCCTTTCACATTAGCACTGTGAAATTCCCAATTCATTTTTCGAATATAATCCACAGAGATTTCTTTTGGACATTCTGCTTCACAAGCACCTGTATTTGTACAATGCCCAAAGCCTTCCTCGTCCATTTGCTTTACCATCCCAATGACGCGTTCTACCCGTTCAGTTTGACCTTGAGGCAATAAAGCCAATTGGGATATTTTTGCTGCTGTAAATAAATTAGCCGATGCATTCTTACATGCAGCGACACAAGCACCGCATCCAATACATGCGGCAGCATCAAAAGCATCATCAGAAATATCTTTGCCAATAGGAATTGCATTCCCATCCGGAGCGCTGCCAGTATTCACTGATACAAATCCACCCGCTTGAATAATTCTGTCGAACGGCGTTCTATCTACTATTAAATCTTTCAATACAGGAAATGGTTTTGCACGCCAAGGTTCAATCGTTACCGTATCACCATCATTAAAATGTCGCATATGGAGCTGACAAGTTGTTGTACCTTCCAGCGGTCCGTGTGGGCGACCATTAATCACCATAGAACACATACCACAAATACCTTCTCGGCAGTCATGATCGAATGCAACTGGCTCATCCCCTGAATTCACTAAATTCTCATTTAATACATCCAACATTTCTAAAAATGACATATGTGTATTTAGATCTGAAATATCATAGGTTTTAAATCCACCGGGTTCTGTGGGTCCATCTTGTCGCCAAATTTTGAGAGTCAGATTTAAATCAGCCATTATTTATAACTCCGCTGTGTTAACTGTACAGCTTCAAATTCTAATTTTTCTTTATTCCGGACTGGATCTGTACCTTCTCCTTGATAGTCCCAAGCAGACGCAAATGTAAAATTTTCATCGTCCCGTTTGGCTTCGCCTTCGTCAGTTTGAGACTCTTCCCTGAAATGTCCACCACAAGATTCGCTTCGATCCAATGCGTCCCGAACCATGAGCTCGCCCAATTCAATAAAATCTGCAACGCGTCCTGCTTTTTCTAATTCGGGATTCAAAACATTATCCCTGCCGGGAACACGTACTTTATCCCAAAATTCTTTTTTCAATGATTGGATTTCTCCAATAGCTTTTGTGAGACCTGCAATATTTCTAGCCATTCCACAATTATCCCACATAATATGTCCTAAATCCCGGTGGAAACTTTCCACAGAACGGCTGCCGTTATTGTTCAGTAAACGGTCATTACGATTTTTCGATTCCTTTTCCGCTTTTTCAAATGCTTCGTGATCCGTGGAAATGGCTGGTGTACGAATATCATTAGATAAGTATTCACCAATGGTGTAGGGTAAAACAAAATAGCCATCAGCCAATCCTTGCATCAGAGCGGAGGCGCCAAGACGATTTGCACCATGATCTGAAAAATTACATTCTCCGATTGCGTATAATCCCGGAACTGTTGTCATTAAGTTATAATCTACCCATAGTCCGCCCATGGTATAATGAACTGCCGGATAAATCCGCATAGGTGTTGAATAAGGATTGTCGCCTGTAATTTTTTCATACATTTCAAATAAATTTCCATAACGGGCGCTCACCACATCTTGCCCTAATCGCTTGATAGCATCTTTGAAATCTAGATATACAGCTAGTTTTGTGGGGCCCACACCAAATCCTTCATCGCACCGTTCTTTGGCTGCGCGGGAGGCAACATCCCGGGGAACCAAATTCCCGAATGCAGGGTAACGTCGTTCTAAATAATAATCTCGTTCATCTTCTGGAATATCTCGGGGTTGACGGTCATCACCTTTTTTCTTTGGTACCCAAATCCGACCATCGTTTCGGAGGGATTCTGACATCAGTGTCAATTTAGATTGGTAATCTCCAGAAACTGGAATACAAGTTGGATGAATTTGTGTAAAACAAGGATTTCCAAACATGGCGCCTTTTTTATGCGCTTTCCAAATGGCGGTTACATTACTCGCCATGGCATTGGTAGAAAGATAAAAAACATTTCCATATCCACCTGTGGCAAGCACAACTGCATGACCAAAATGTCGCTCATATTTTCCAGTCATCAAATCCCGAACAATTACCCCTCTGGCTTTTCCATCAATTTTGACAATATCCAACATTTCGTGGCGATTGTACATCTTAACGCCGCCTTTAGCGATTTGTCTGCTCAAAGCGCTATATGCACCTAATAATAATTGTTGTCCTGTTTGTCCTCGTGCATAAAATGTACGTGAAACTTGCACACCACCAAAAGAACGGTTGTCTAAAGTGCCACCATATTCTCTAGCAAACGGCACACCTTGCGCCACACATTGATCTATAATACTTGAGCTAACTTCCGCCAAGCGATGAACATTCGATTCTCTGGAGCGGTAATCGCCTCCTTTTATTGTATCATAAAATAGACGATAAACAGAATCTCCATCATTTTGATAATTTTTTGCGGCATTAATTCCACCTTGCGCCGCGATGGAATGGGCCCGACGTGGACTATCTTGAAAACAAAATGTTTTTACATTATATCCCATTTCTGCCAAAGAAGATGCTGCAGATGCTCCCGCTAATCCTGTCCCAATTACAATAATATCTAATCGTCGTTTGTTGGCTGGACTCACCAAAGGTACTTTGGATTTATAATGTGTCCATTTATCTGCTAAAGGACCTTGTGGGATTTTGCTTTCTAACATTAGAGACTTTGTAAATATAAAATGATTGGAATACTTGCGAATGCGCTTGGAATTAGGATGGAAAAAAGAATTGCTGTTTTCTTAATCGGCTCAAGATATTTCCGGGTTTTAAGACCTATTGTTTGAAATCCCGATCCAATGCCATGACTCAAATGGAATCCTAAAATTATCATGCTAAAAACGTAGAACGCTGTGTACCAAATATTCTGGAATGCGACGACAGTCACCGTATAAAGATCTTTATTGCCGGAAGGATCATTTCCGATGGCTCCCCAATGCATTTCATACCAAAAACTTTTCATATGGAGAATAATAAAAACCAAGAGGAGAGATCCTAAAAGTGCCATATTTCGAGAGGCCCAGGCACTATTTTCACCTCCGCCTTCAACAGCGTATCCAATTGGACGTGCCTGCTTAGATTGAAGGACAAGAATGATCGTTAATAGAATATGAAGTATGATAGATGTGTAGGTGACGATAGATAAAATTTTAACGGCAGGGTTTGTGGTCATAAAAAGCGCATATTCATTGAATTGCTTTTGAGCAGCTTCTCCTGAAAGTAGTATCAATTGGAGATTACCAATAAGGTGCCCAATGAGAAATATGACTAAAAATAATCCGGACAATGCTGCCAGGGTTTTTCTAAAAAGTGTTGAAGAAAAATAAGAATTCATTTAATATATAGTTTCGATATCCACGGGTGGAAATTAGTGTTTCATAATGGAGCTTGCACGAAAAAACCATTCCATAATTTGTGGCAAATTAAATCCTATAACCAATGAGCTTATTTTGATTTTAATTGAGTGGAAAAATAAGCACTGGTAATCCACATGACTGATTGCAAATAAAGTATCGTTTTAAATGGAGAGAGTGGAATAAAATTGAAAACCATGTAGGCCACACCCATTAACATAAAAAGCAATACAGCCAAAATTGAATTTCGCGCCAAGGCAGTTCCCATTCGAGTCACTTGTACATAGGTCACAATCAAAAGGCCAATGGACAAAACCCACCAACCGAAAAAGCGATAAATCACCAATAAATATTCAGGAAGATGTGCATTGATATCTACTGCAAACAAAGTTTGAAAAGATGTTTGCAGTAGCGCTTCGTTGGGTGGCTGATCCAGCATCCAGGGTTCCGGATGAAAGAGCCATCCTGCGCCCAACCCAATGGCACCAAGTCCAATGAGAAAAAGGGGAATCCAAGTAAGATTGTGTATGGTTTTTTGGTTCATATTAGTTATGCTTTTACAATGAGAGATTCATGCACCACAGTATTTTATTTTATAATTTGTGGTGCTCAATATTGGGTTTGGTTGTTTTATGGTAG
>Ga0209263_1000084_pt1 | contig 69740 bp, 64 predicted proteins | sample SaaInlV_DNA_100m_FD_184684 | JGI IMG/M metagenome (GOLD analysis project Ga0209263, IMG submission 184684) | Marine microbial communities from expanding oxygen minimum zones in the Saanich Inlet - SI075_LV_DNA_100m (SPAdes) (version 2) | ecosystem: Environmental > Aquatic > Marine > Unclassified... | reverse complement strand
CAGCGAAACAAAGAGCCTCAGCGAAATAAAGAGCCTCAGCGAGATCAAGAGCCTCAGCGAAACGAAGAGCCTCAGCGAAATAAAGAGCCTCAGCGAAATAAAGAGCCTCAGCGAAATAAAGAGCTTCAGCGAAATAAAGAGCCTCAGCGAGATCAAGAGCCTCAGCGAAATAAAGAGCCTCAGCGAAACGAAGAGCCTCAGCGAAATAAAGAGCCTCAGCGAGATCAAGAGCCCGCTCCGGAATTTTCCCCCGCAAATTGGGCTGAGATACTTGGAGCGCTCTCACTCTCGGGGGTTGCAGCCTCTCTGGCAGCGAATTGCGAGCTCTATAGTGCAAATGATCACCAATGTGTTCTAAAGCTTAGTGAAAATCATGCCAGTCTCTGGAATAAAACCTATGAGAGTCGCATTGCAGAGGCCCTGGGCCGATTGTATGGCCAGGAAATAAAAGTATCGATCGAGGTCGGTGCGCCCAGCGTGGAAACGCCTGCTCAGGGTGCTGAGCGTGAGAAACAGCAGAGTCTCGCCCAGGCAGTTGCTGACATTCAGGGTGATCAGTACGTCCAGCAGTTAATAGAAAGTTTCAACGGCAAGCTGGATCCTAAGAGTATTGCGCCGCTCGGCAATTAATTTTAATCAGCAACGATTTATTAAGATCTATTTATTAAGATCTATTTATTAAGATCTGGGAGTAACAACGATGGCGTTAGGTGAGGGGCTGGGTGACTTGATGAAACAGGCCCAACAAATGCAGGAACGAGTTCAGAAACTGCAAGAAGACGTTGCGAAGACGGAGGTGACTGGTGAGTCAGGCGCTGGTCTGGTAAAGATTACGATGACGGGAAGGCACGATGTACGGAAGGTTAATATCGATAGTAGCCTGCTGGGTGAGGCCAAGGATGTCCTTGAAGACCTGATCGCCGCGGCCATGAATGATGCAGTTCGCCGTGCAGAGAAAAACCAGCAAGACAAAATGTCTGAATTGACAGCCGGTATTCCTCTGCCGCCTGGATTCAAGTTGCCATTCTCTTAAAATGAAAGAACAGACACTAATCGAACAGGTCATTGACGCATTTCGGTGTTTACCGGGCGTAGGGCCAAAAAGCGCGCAGCGAATGTTGCTGCACCTGTTAGAGCGGGATCGGGAAGGTGGTCGCCACCTCGCGCGGATTCTCAGCGAAGCGATAGAGAAGATTGGTCACTGCAAATCCTGTAGAAACCTGACCGAAGCCGAGTTGTGTGAAATTTGCAGTGATGGAAATAGAGGATCCACCATAATGTGCGTTGTCGAAGCGCCATCGGACGTGATCGCCATAGAGCAATCCCTCAGTTACCGCGGCCAGTACTTTGTGCTGATGGGGACTCTCTCCCCAATAGATGGGCGGGGACCTGATGAAATTGGTATTGATCACCTGATCAGGCGGTGTGGGTCAGGTATCCAGGAAATTATCCTGGCAGTGTCATCCACCGTTGAAGGGGAAGCTACTGCCCATTACATCGCTGAAGCATTAAAACCGCTGAATATAACGATCAGTCGTCTTGCACAAGGTATCCCGCTTGGCGGTGAACTTGAGTACGTCGATGGAGGCACGCTGTCTCGCGCTTTTGAAGGCAGGAAAAGTATCTAAAAAAGGAATCAAGAAGTGGCACCAGAGTATCGCTATATCGACACGGATGAACAACTTCAGGAAGTTGTGGAAGCGTGTCTCGAAGTATCTGTCATCGCACTCGATACGGAGTTCGCCAGATTCAACACCTATTACCCGATAGTCGGGCTAATCCAGATATACACTGGTGCAGACTGTTTCCTGATTGATCCGTTAAGTGTTTCCAGTATCGAGCCGCTCAAAGCTGTTATGGAGGAGCGTTCGCTACTCAAGGTGCTGCACGCCTGTTCGGAAGATATGGAAGTGTTCCAATATGCTATGGGTCTGGTCCCCTCGCCGGTCTATGACACGCAAATCGCAAGTGCGGCTTTGGGCGTTGGTTTTTCAGTCGGGTATCAGGCATTGGTTGCACATTACCTGGATATCAGTCTGTCGAAAGATCAGACTCGGTCAGACTGGCTGGCAAGGCCGCTGACCACCAGTCAGCTGGATTATGCTGCACTCGACGTCATTCATTTGCTGGAGGTCTACAAGGTCCAGCTCGAAGCGCTGGAGGGTGGACCGAAGCTTGGTTGGGTCGAAGCAGAATCGCTGGGGCTCGGACAGGGTATTCCGACGGTTGCAGCGCCGGAAGACAGTTATAAAAAATTCAAAGGCTTGTGGCAATTGAACCGAATGCAATTAAACCTGCTGAAGGCTTTGTGTTCCTGGCGCGAAATCACTGCACGAAAAGAAGACATTCCCCGGAATCGGGTCGTGGACCAGAAGTCCCTGATCTTAATCGTGAAGGAAGAAATCACTGGCATGCAGGGGTTTCAGAGCGGAGCAGGCATGACTTCACGACAGGTTAGGAAATACGGCGACCAGATCCAGGTTATTCAAGCTGAAGCGAAACTGGTGTCTGAGGCGGATTGTCCTGAAATCTTTGTTCGAACCGATGCGCCAATTAACAACAAAAAACTCAAACGGTTGAAGCAGGTGGTTGAAGAACGCGCCTTGAGTCTCTCGGTCGCCCCGGAGCTGCTGACAAAACGCAGGCACCTTGAAAAGCTTATTCGATCGGAAGATGCACAGGGCCAGTATCATTTGCCGGGTGAACTAGGTGGTTGGAGAGAGTCTGTTATAGGTGAGGCTTTGCTGGCTGAGCTGTCGGAACCCGGTTCATGAAGATTGCCTGTGATGTCTATAAGAGCGTCAATAAGGAAAACTATTATTTATATGTGCTGGCGGACCAGGGTGTTGAACATATTCCAGAGGCGCTTCGGCAGCAGTTAGGACAAGTGGAAATCGCGTTGAGTCTTGAGCTGACGGAAGAAAGAAGCCTGGCTAAAGAAGATCCTGTGGTTGTCATGGCTAACCTGAAAGAGCACGGCTATCACCTGCAGTTGCCTCCTGCAGAGCATCACCACGTTTATCACAAAGATGGCTGAATTCTGGAAAGAGAAGTCCATCTTTGACATGTCAGCCCAAGAATGGGAATCCCTCTGTGATGGCTGCGCTCGCTGTTGCCTGCACAAGCTTGAAGATGAAGAATCCGAAGAGGTTCACTACACGTCAGTAGTGTGCCAGTACCTGAATGAAGACAAATGTGCCTGTACCAGATACGAGGAGAGGACAATACTTGTGCCGGATTGCATCCAGTTGACTCCCGTCGGTGCGCTCGACTACGGATGGCTACCAACTACCTGTGCATATCGGCTGGTCGCTGAAGGCAAGGACCTGGAATGGTGGCATCCCCTCGTTTCGGGTTCACCAGAGACAGTTCACGAGGCTGGAATTTCAGTTAAGGAGAAGTGCGTCTCGGAGTTGTACGTTCATCCTGATGCTATGGAAGATCACATTATTACCTGGGTGAAGCAGGACCAGGGTGAAAAAGAGTGAATGAGTTTATCGGCCATTATCAGTATTTCGTCGCGTGGGCGGTCTATATCGGTAGCGGCCTCATATTTAGCCTGTTCTGGTGGAAGCTAACGAAGCTCGTTGCACATCGAGGCTGGCGGGAATTGTTGCGTGGTATCTCGCTGGTGGTGATCTATACACCCTGGTTTACCGGTGAAGCACATGAACATCTGGCACCCGCGATGGTGGTGGTCCTTATAGACGTGTTGCTGGGTACCTCGGATAATGGGCTTGCAGGGTCTCTCGCGTTGCTGCTGGCGACCGCTGTAATGCTGGCAACGCTGATTGGGCGGCGTTTCCTTGGGGCAAGCAACCATCAGGAGGGTTGAGAAGACCTTATTCGCCGGATGGAATCGGCTGGCATAATTAATAGCCAGACGTTATATTGCCGGACTTTTATGTTGGGAAGTCGCCATTAATGAAATTTTCAAGCACATCTACTTATATCGCCACAGAAGAATTGCAGATGGCGGTCAACGCCGCAGTTGAACTAGAACGGCCGCTTCTTATCAAGGGTGAGCCCGGCACCGGTAAAACGATGCTCGCCGAGGAAATAGCCAGTTCACTTGGTATGGAATTGATTTCCTGGCATATCAAATCGACGACCAAAGCCCAGCAGGGCTTGTACGAATATGATGCGGTATCGCGATTGCGTGATTCGCAACTAGGCGACGATCGTGTACACGACATCAATAACTACATTGAAAAAGGCAAGATGTGGGAAGCCTTCACGGCAGAAAAAAAGGTGGTTCTGCTGATTGACGAGATTGACAAGGCGGACATCGAATTTCCTAATGACCTGTTGCTTGAACTTGATCGCATGGAATTCCACGTTTATGAAACCGGCGAAACAGTCAAGGCTATCCAGCGACCCGTGGTGATCATCACCAGTAATAATGAAAAAGAACTACCGGATGCGTTCCTGCGTCGTTGTTTCTTCCATTACATCCAGTTCCCGGATAGGGACACCATGAAGCGTATCGTTGATGTTCATCATCCAAAGATTAAACAGGATCTTGTGAAGGAAGCGATGGAAATTTTCTTTGATGTCAGGAAAGTGCCCGGCCTGAAGAAGAAGCCTTCGACGTCCGAGCTTATTGACTGGTTGAAATTGCTGATGGCTGATGATATCCCTGATGAAATTTTGACCAACCGTGATACCTCGAAAGCGATTCCGCCACTCTATGGCGCTTTGGTGAAAAACGAACAGGATGTACAATTGCTTGAGAGACTCGCTTTCATGAATCGAAGACAGGGCGGTGGTGCTGGCGGTAAGTAAGTACGCCGTTCCTAACGCAAATTCCAAAAGGTAACAGTCACCGATGCTGATCAACTTTTTTTTCACACTCAAAAAGGCGCGTATTCCGGTTTCCATCACGGAACTGTTGCACTTGCTTGATGTGCTCAAGGCGAGACTGGTTTACGCCGATATTGATGAGTTCTACTATCTGAGCCGTATGGCGCTGGTCAAGGATGAGCGTCACTATGACAAGTTTGATCGTGCGTTTAGTTCTTACTTTAAGGGGCTTGATGACCTGTCCAGCCTGCTTAATTCCCTGATTCCAGACGAATATCTTCGACGGGAGTTTGAGAAGAGCCTAACGCCTGAAGAGCTCGAAAAAATCAAATCACTTGGTGGGCTTGAAAAGCTGATCGAAGCTTTTAAAAAAGAAGTAGAAGAAGCGGCTCAGGGTGAAGGTAAGGAAAAAGACAAGGAAGGAAAGGGCGAAAACGGTCGTGGGGAGGAAGGTGACGACAGGAAAGGTAAGAAACGTCGTGGCAAGAAGACCTGGGACAAACGTGACTATAAGGCCTATGACGATAATGTAGAGCTAGGTACTCGTGGCATGAAGATATCTCTTCGGCGTTTGCGAAAACTTGCCAGGCAAGGTGCCGAGGACGAGTTTGATATCAACAATACCATCGACAAGACTGCCAAAAATGGCGGTATGCTTGACATCATTATGCGTCCAGAGCGACGAAATACGGTGAAGGTGCTGCTGATTTTGGATAACGGTGGCTCCATGGATGCTCACGTAAAGGTCTGTGAAGAGCTGTTTTCTGCTGCACGTTCTGAGTTCAAGTATCTTGAGACCTACTACTTCCACAACTTTATTTATGACGGTTTGTGGAAGCAAAACAATCGCCGCATGAGCGAGCGAATAGACACTTTCGATATCCTTCACAAGTATACTCATGACTACAAAGTCATCTTTGTAGGGGATGCCACTATGGCACCTTATGAAATTACCCATGCTGGTGGCTCAGTCGAACACTGGAATGAAGAGGCAGGTGCTATCTGGATGCAGAGAGTGCTGGATACCTTCGCAAAAGTTATCTGGATCAACCCAACACCCCAGGATACTTGGGAATACTCGACTTCTGTTGCGTTGACCCAGAAGCTGGTTGAAGACCAGATGTACCCGCTGACGATCTCCGGTATTGAGCAGGGGATGAACAGTCTGACGAAGTAAGCCCTGGTTCTGGGATTAGGGTTCGAAACACGGGATCAGAGTAAAAATCTCATCACCAGCGTAGTTTAACAATGCGTTGATATAGAATATTCACTAGCATTGCGATTCTCACTACTGATCGGGATGATTTTTTACTCTGACCCCATTTATCGCATGCCCCGCCCATCCTACAAAGAACTCGAAGATCAGATTGGTGAGTGTATGCTCGCCGACCGCTTTCGAATGCGCCGCGAAATCAAAAAAAAGAAGGAGCGAGGCAAGCTCGAAGGGGCGATTGAGCGATCCAGGCAACTGGTCGCGCAACGCCTGGGTAAGATGCCGCAGATTTCATATCCAGAGGCGCTTCCTGTATCCCGCTGTGCCCCTGAACTCATCAAAGCTATCCAGGAAAACCAGGTCGTCATTGTTGCAGGCGAAACCGGTTCTGGAAAGACAACACAGTTACCCAAGATTTGCCTGGAGGCGGGCAGGGGTGTATTCGGACTGATCGGCCACACCCAACCCAGGCGCGTCGCCGCTCGCACCATCGCTCACCGCTTGGCTGAAGAGCTCAGTGTCAGCGTTGGTGACGAGGTGGGCTTCCAGGTCAGGTTCCAGGATCTGAGCAAGCCCTCGACCTTGATCAAGGTGATGACTGATGGGGTGTTGCTGGCAGAAACACAAAATGATCGATTCCTCGAACGTTATGACACGATCATCATTGATGAAGCCCATGAGAGAAGCCTCAATATTGATTTCCTGTTGGGGTACCTAAAACAGATTCTACCGAAAAGACCCGATCTGAGATTAGTCATCACATCAGCGACGATTGATGTTGATCGGTTCTCAAGACACTTTAATAATGCACCTGTATTTGAGGTCAGCGGCCGAACCTTCCCGGTCGATGTTCAATATCGGCCTTTAGAGGATACTTTAAGTGACGATCAGGATGACCTGACTACTCGCGCCATAATTAATACGCTGGCAGAGATCGACTCCATGCCAAACGGAGACGTACTGATCTTTCTTCCTGGCGAAAGAGAGATACGAGAGACGGCGAGAGAGATTAAACGAAAAGGTTCAGCCGGATTTGAAGTCCTGCCACTTTATTCAAGACTCAGTATTAACGAACAGAATCGCGTATTTGAAGAGCACAAAAAAAGACGGATCATCCTGGCGACCAATGTTGCGGAAACATCGCTGACAGTACCTGGGGTTAAATATGTGATTGATCCGGGTGTAGCCAGAATTTCGCGTTATAGCTTTCGTTCCAAGGTGCAGCAGTTACCGATTGAAGCGGTGTCCCAGGCGAGTGCCAACCAGCGAAAGGGTCGTTGTGGGCGGGTGAGTGAAGGTGTCTGCTTCAGGTTATATTCGGAAGATGATTTTTTTGCCCGGCAGGAGTTCACAGAACCCGAAATACTCCGGACCAATCTAGCGTCCGTCATTCTCCAGATGCTGCAATTGAGATTAGGTGAGATCGATAGATTCCCGTTCCTTGAACAACCCAACTCAAAACAAATCAACGATGGCTTCGCACTACTTTTTGAGCTGGGCGCAGTTGATAAGGCGCGCCGCATATCGCGGTTGGGTAAGCAGCTGGCGAGATTCCCGGTTGACCTGCGGTTTGCTCGAATGCTGGTCGCGGCAGATCAGATGGGTAGTCTTGCTGAGATGCTCATTATTACCAGTGCCCTGACCATCCAGGATCCCCGGGAGCGACCGTTTGATCACCAGCAGGCTGCTGATGAGGTTCACAAGCAAAACTGGGACGAGCGCTCTGATTTTCTTGCATTCGTATCGCTGTGGCGTGATTTCGAGTTAAAACGCCAGTCTTTAGGCCAGGGTCAGTTACGCAAATATTGTAAACAGAACTTCCTGTCGTACATGCGAATGCGGGAATGGCGTGAGATGCATCGGCAACTGCTGTTGATTTGTAAGGAGCAAGGTTTCAGGGAGAGAAAGAAAGAAGCAGATTACGGTAGCGTTCACCGGGCTTTGCTAACCGGATTGCTTGGTCACATCGCAGTCAAGGCCGGTGATCATGATTACCAGGGGGCACGGAATCGAAAACAGTTCATTTTTCCGGGTTCTTCACAGTTCGCCAGAAAACCCAAATGGATACTGTCTTCAGAGCTGGTTGAAACATCCCGCCTATTCGCCAGAACAGTTGCAGAAATTGAAAGCCGTTGGATCGAACCCCTTGCAGGGCACCTGGTGGTTCGTACGCACCATGATCCGGTGTTTGATGCCGAACATGGGCTGGTGATGATTCGTGAGGAAGTTACGCTTTACGGTGTAGTGATTGTAGCCGATAGGAAAGTCGATTTTGGTTCAGTCGATTTGGGCAATGCCCGGGAGCTCTTTATTGAAAAAGCATTGGTGCAGGGGGCGCTACGCTCGCGATTGAAGTTCTTCCAGAATAACCGCCGTCTGATTCGTGACATTGAGCAAATCGAATCGAAGGCAAGGAAACGGGACATTCTGGTTGAGTCCAGGGCCTTGTTTGATTTTTATGAACATGTCCTCCCTAAAGAAGTCTGTAGCGAACTGGACCTGCGTAACTTTGTTAACGATTCACCAAAGAATGCCAAGGCAATGGAACTTACCCGGGATGAGTTGATGCGCCGGGAAGCAGAACTCTCAGAGACGCTTTATCCAAACAGGCTGGACGTCGGTGGTGCCAGTCTACCGCTGAACTATAAATTCGAGCCCGGGAACCGTGATGATGGTGTGAGCGTGGACGTTCCTCTGGTGTTGCTGGGCCAGATACCCAGAGCCCAGTTTGACTGGATAGTGCCGGGCTTGCTCGAGGAAAAGTGTCTCGCACTTATTCGATCCTTGCCAAAGTCAGTGCGGAAGAATTTTGTTCCTGCGCCTGACTATGTCAGTCGGGTTCTTGAAAACTTCGATTATGAGGGCAAGCCCCTTGTTGAGGCGCTTGCGGATCGGTTGTTCCGTCTGTCCGGGACGCGCGTTGATCCAGAGGATTTCAGGGAGTCGAACCTCGATCGACATCTTGCCTTGAATATTCGGGTTGTCGACGACAGGGGAAAACTGGTCGCGAGCGGTCGAGATTTCGATCAATTGGTAGAGCAACTCGAGGACAAAGTGAGCAGACGTCTTAAGGACCGGCAGCAACATCCTCTCGAAATTGAAGGGCTGACAGATTGGGTTTTTGACGAGCTGCCGCAGTCTATTCAGATCAGGGAAGGTGGCGTTGCCGTCACCATGTACCCTGCACTATGTGATGATCTTGATAGCGTGTCGGTGAGGTTGGTAGAGACCGAGTGGAAAGCTTTGAGTTTATCGGCTGCGGGATTGTTGCGCCTGGTCATGTTCCAGTTAAAGGACCAGAGAAAGTATCTGGGGAAGAACATTCCGGGTTTTGATCGGTTTTCGCTGTACTTTGCGACCCGGGGAAGTCGTGCGGAACTAGCGGAGAATATCGTCAAGGCGGCATTTTCGATTACCTTTGTTGAATCAATGTCGCCTGTCAGTTCCCGCCTGGGTTTCGACGAGCGCTTACTCAAGAAAACTGAGCTATTTGGTCATCTGGAACGAATCGCGAAAGTTGTAGCCCAATCATTGCAGCAGGCGCTGGCAATAGAAGATCAGCTCAAGACAATGTCCTTACGGATCACTGCGGACGATGTCAGCAGGCAGTTGGATAATCTGATACCACCCGGCTTCCCCTTTGGCATTCCTTTTGACTGGTTGCGCCAGTATCCAAGATACTTTCGAGGGATTACCCTTAGGCTGGAGAAACTGGGTGGCAACATCGAAAATGATTCAGCAGGGGTCCAGGCCGTCGGGCAGTGGTGGTCCAGATATGAACAGGCAGATGAAGAATCCAGGGAAAAACTTGAGAAATTCCGATGGATGCTTGAGGAGTATCGAATCTCTTTGTTTGCACAGTCTATCGGTACTACCATGCCGGTATCAGAGAAACGTTTAACCAAACAATGGGAATCAGTCATGGGGAAGCGCAGATGAGGCTGATGATGATGCTGCTGGCATTGGTCTTTTCGGGCGTGACGATGGCTAGCGAAGATCGGTTCGAGACGATCAATCGCAAGGTCCATGGCTTTAATGACTTCGTAGACACGAAGCTGATCAGGCCTGCAGCCAAAGCTTATAAGAAAGTATTACCCAGGCCCGTCAGATACTCTGTTCGCAATTTCTTTGGCAACCTCTCAGATGTCGGTGACATCATCAACAACGCCTTACAAGGCAAGCCGAAACAGGCGCTAAGTGATCTCGGGAGAGTGCTGGTCAACTCCAGTATTGGGATTGGTGGGCTGTTTGACCCGGCAAGTCGAATGGGGCTTGTCGACCATGATGAGGACTTTTCACAAACCCTGGCCGTGTGGGGTGTGCCGCGAGGCCCCTATATTGTTATTCCCGGAGTAGGACCGAGCGATACTCGGGATATCTTTGGTCGCCTGGGTAATCACAGGATGGATCCGCTGCGTTATTACTACCCTGTGGCACACCGCAATAGCCTGGCGACTTTCAGGTTGCTGGGTGTTCGCGCCAAGCTGTTAGCCGTTGATGGCGTGGTGTTTGGTGACAAATATATCTTTTATCGAGATGCCTACTTGCAACGTCGTGAATTTCTTGAGAAGGATGGCCAGGTGGATGATCCGTTTGGTGATGAGTTCTGAAGGCGTATGTTTCCTGAAGGCTATGTTTCCTGAGGGCTATGTTTCCTAAAGGCGTATGTTTCCTGAGGGCAGTAATTTCTAAAGATTATAACCAACAAGGTGATAGGCGCTTTTAGTCATTTACTACAAAAGGAATGGCCTCTAAACAGTTGTAATTATAGGGTTTAGGGGTAAAATTATCGCCTATTCCTGCAAGTTGGGACGTAGGAGGGGGCATTGCCTGAATTATTGAAAGTGTGTTGTGAGCGACGATAAACATCAGTTGCTGATCATCTCGGGGTCTGCGGAAGCCGAGGAAATGAGGCTTCGACTCGCGGAGGGAGGCCTTAACGCTGTAACTATTGTCGATTATCCAAACGCCTTACCTGTTATTCGTTCCGATCTTCCTGATCTTGTCCTGCTCACCAACGAGTCCGGGCATTCTTCACTTTCGCTGATTGATAAAATCCACCGGGAGTTTCCGCTTGTCACTATTGTCATGGTCGCGACCAATATCGTGGAAGAGGCAATGGGTGAGCACCTTCAGGCCGGTGCCTCTGATTACATCTACTATGTAGGCGCAGAGAAAGAGCTGCTGGCCCATGTCGTTAAGCACAACCTGGAGTGTCGTACCAACGCTGCAGCCGCCGCGGCATCTGAAGAGTCCGCTTCAATGTTCCGACGGCTAGAGCGGGACCAGCGATCTGGTTTTCGGGTACAACAGGCCATGTTGCCTGATGCCCCAACGTCCATTCGCGGCATCACTTTCAACCACCAGCTCTACCCCTCTCTCATCATGAGCGGTGATTTCATTGACTATTTTGAGCTGTTCGACGGAAGAGTCGCTTTTTATATCGCCGATGTGTCTGGCCATGGTGCTTCCAGTGCGTTCATCACTGTTTTGCTGAAAAGCCTGTCGCGGAGATTGCTGGATGATTTTCGCCGGTTTCTATCCACTGCGGAGATTCTGAGCTGGATCAACTCTGAACTTATGCAATGGAAACTGGAACAGCATGTCACGATGTTTTTCGGCATCATCGACCAAGAAAATAGTTCTCTTGAATACAGCAACGCTGCGCATTTCCCGGGTACTATCCTGTGCTTTGATCAGGGTGCCAACTTCCTCGAAATCGGTGGTCAACCACTCGGATTATATAGAGAGCCCTTGTACCAGGTTCACCATGTGGATTTACCGGAAAACTATTCGATCGTGATGTTTTCCGACGGAGTGTTTGAAATTCTGCCTCAAAGGACACTGGAGGCTAAAGAAGAACACCTGCTTTCGGTGGTAAAATGCCAGCAACACGGGAAGGACCTGAGTGGAATGGTAGATGGATTGGTCGACGATCTGGGGGTCCTTAGCGCTAGCGCTATCCCGGATGATATAGCGGTTTTCACGGTAGCGAGTTCTGGGCGGCCGGGATAAAGAGATATGGGTAAAATTTTGTTTGCAGAGCAAGATGGTGTTCACGTCCTGAAGTTTATCGGCGAGGTGAGGCTAACCCTTGGGCCAACGATTTCGACCTTCCTGGAGAAGCTCGAATCCTGTGATCATTTTCAATCAATGATCATCGATCTCTCGGAAACCGAAACGATTGATAGTACCGCGCTTGGCCTGATCGCGAAAATCGGGATCTGCACCCGTGAGTATTTTGATTCGCGGGCCAGTATTGTCTCGCCCCGTGAAGATATCACCCGCGTTTTGAACAGTATGGCAATGGAACAGGTCTGCGTTGTTACCAGCGATGATGTGGTGGCTGAAGCCTCCGGTTTGCAGGAGCTTCCGACAGAAATCACCAGTGAAGAAGTCCTGCGCGACCAGGTGCTGGATGCCCATAAAACACTGATGGCCTTGGCAGATCAGAATTTCGACAAGTTCCAGGATCTTGTCGAAGCGCTCGAGAATGAGAAAGAACAGGAGCGTTCTGGAGATAAGACAGGGCGACCGACGAGAGCCACCGGAACCTGAGTCGAAATCAGTTATCCCCGCGCTTTCAGCTTGAGCCGAATAAAATCACTATGTGCCACATAAATTAACCCGGCGACTCTGCGGATAATGTGATCTTCGATTGCCTGCACCTTGCCATCAGCCAGCGCGACACGCCACATAGCATATACCAGGTCTTCTTTTTGTTCGTGGCTATAGTGTTCGTTGATTAGTTGGGTGAACTGAAAAAGGTCTATGGCATCCTCGACTTTTTCTACGCCCGCCTCAAGCAGGTTGTCAATCAGCCCACTTTCCACTTTGAATTCACTGGTCAGAATGTTTCGGATGACAGCATGTTCTACCTGTTCACCGCCGGAATCGGATCGCGCGACTTCGAGCATTAAAGATACAGCAGCAAGGACAATGGCATTGTCGTCCTGCGGTTCATCATCTGGGACGTCAATTAGTTTCTTAAATAGCTCGAAAAGGTTATCAATCATTATTTGGACCCCGGGGTGAGCAGGTTTCTGTGGCCACAAACTTCACGGCTTCGTCGACAACCGATAAGTCTGCATTATCTTTATGCATGTGGGTGGAAAGGTGGCGTCTGAAAGCTCGAGCGCCGGGCAGTCCGGTATATAACCCAAGGAGGTGCTTCGCCATATGCTTGAGGTGAACCCCTGCGTGCATTTGTTCCGCCATATAGACTCGATACTGGCCATACACAGCCGCTCGGGTAACCGCTGTGGTACCGAAAACCTGCTGCTCTAGCTCAACCAACAGGTAAGGGTTGCTGTACGGGGCTCTGCCGAGCATGACACCCGGGAACTCCACCAGCAGGTCCTGTACCTGGCGCGGCGTCGTGATCCCACCGTTGATCACAAACTCGGCATCAGAGAAGTCTTTCTGGATTTGGCGAACAAAATCGTAATTCAGGGGTGGAATTTCGCGGTTTTCCTTTGGGCTCAGGCCCTGCAGGATCGCCTTTCGAGCGTGAATCTGGAAATTTCTGCAGCCCGAGTCGTAACTCTCGCTGATGAACGCCTTAAAATGAGCATAGTCATCATGGTGGTCGATTCCGATCCGAGTTTTGATAGTGACAGGGATAGATACTGCGTCGGCCATGGCTTCATAACATTGTGCGACCAGGCGGGGCTCAGCCATCAGGCAGGCGCCTATGCCACCCTGCTGGACGCGATCACTCGGGCATCCACAGTTAAGGTTCACTTCCTGGTATCCGGCGCTCTCGACCAGCTTTGCGGCTTGCGCGAGTTGCTGAGGATCACTACCACCGAGTTGGAAAGCCGAGGCGGCGTCTTCGGCGTGATCAAGAAACTTCTGATAATCGCCATAGATCAGCGCGCCTGTGGTCAGCATCTCGCTGTATAACATGGTGTTAGGCGAGAGCAGACGAAACAAAAATCTGCAGTGTCTGTCTGTGCAACCCATCATGGGGGCAACACATAATTTACGAATCATGTTTAGGCAGCATGTTTAAGTGTCTTGTAGATAAAGTACGGTTGCAACGGACGGGTCGAGATTAATCTTTGAGGAGCGATAGTGTAACATCAGAGCCGTTTTACAGGCAGTGCCACCTCATGAATTTCAAAGCAGACAAATGAAAGCCAGAACTCGAGTTGCTCCATCTCCAACTGGAGACCCACACGTCGGCACTGCCTATATGGCATTGTTCAGTTATTGCTACGCCAAGAAAACCGGGGGTGAGTTCATCCTGCGGATTGAAGATACGGATGCCGAGCGGAGTACGCCTGAGTCAGAGGCGACGATCCTTGATTCCCTTCGCTGGTTGGGACTGGACTGGGATGAGGGGCCGGATGTCGAAGGACCTCATGGGCCTTATCGGCAAAGTGAACGGTCCGATATTTATGGTCAATATGCCGAGCGATTAATCGCTGATGGGCATGCATTTCGTTGTTTTTGTACTCGTGAACGCCTGGCTGAAGTTCGAGCGAGTCAGATGAAAGCAGGCGAAACTACTCGCTACGATGGGCACTGCATCAATAATTCAACCGATGATACCGCTGCGCTAATGGCTGCCGGTGAAGTTTGTGTCGTTCGGATGAAGATCCCGGAAGAGGGTGTGTGTACCGTCAAGGACGAGCTTCGGGGCGATATAGAGATTGCCTGGAGTCAGGTTGATATGCAGGTTCTGCTCAAGGCCGATGGTAACCCGACCTATCATCTGGCTGTCGTTGTGGATGATCACCTGATGGAAATCACGGATATTATCCGGGGTGAAGAGTGGATTAGCTCTGCCCCTAAGCACATTCTGCTTTATGAATACCTGGGTTGGCCCATGCCAAAGCTGGTTCATATGCCGCTGTTACGTAATCCTGATAAGAGCAAACTCAGCAAACGTAAAAACCCGACCAGTATTGGTTATTACAAGGCCATGGGATTTCTGCCAGAAGCATTATTGAATTACCTGGGAATGCTGGGCTGGAGCATGCCAGATGGCGAAGAGAAGTTTACCCTTGACGAGATGATCAAGAACTTCGACCTGAGCCGTATTTCACTGGGTGCTCCGGTGTTCGATGTAGACAAACTATCCTGGTTGAACGGGCGTTGGCTCAGGGAAACGCTGGATGACGGCCAGTTTGCCGATCGCGTTACTGAATGGGCGCTTAATCGAGACAACCTGCTCAAGATTATTCCCCTGGTCAAGGAGCGTGTAGATGTCTTTTCGCAATTAGCGCCCATGATCAGTTTTTTTGCAGAGGGGATGCCTGAGCTTAGTCCAGAGAGTCTCAAGGTAAAAAATGTTGAGGAAGAGGACGTTAAGAAAATACTGCAGTTTTCCCTGTGGCGCCTTGAGGCACAGATGCTGTGGGAACGCGATCCGTTAAACCAGTTGTTTGTTGATCTTGCTGAGTCATTGGGGTTGAAACTCAGGGATGTACTTGCGCCCATATTTGTGGCCATCTCAGGCAAGCCTGTTGCACCACCATTGTTCGACTCTATGGCTATTCTGGGGCCTGATATATGCCGAGCGAGATTAAGACATGCGGTGAATATTCTTGGTGGAGTCTCTAAAAAGCAGGTAAAGCGGCTCGAAAAGGAATATAAAGAGCTATAGGAAGCACCATGACCAGCGAGGTTTTAATGTTTCAGCAGGCAGCTGATTTAAAGGAAGAGGGCGAAGAGCTCAAACGGGTTTTGGATGATCTTGGAGAAGCCGATTGGTCCAGGACGACACCGTTCAAAAACTGGACCGTGAATCAGGTGGTCCAGCATCTTCATGGCTCCGACAAGATGGCTGTACTCGCATTGAAAGACGCAGATGGGTTTGCAGCCGCCAAAGCCGACCCTAAAGTCGTAGGCGCCACCATGAACCCAACTGAAGAGGGTTCTGTACTACTTGATACCTGGTGGAGCTATTTTTCCGAAATGTGCGAGTTGCTGGGTAGCAGCGACCCCAAAAGGCGGGTTCCGTGGTTTGGCCCCGATATGGGCGTCATGATGTTCACTACTGCGCGCCAAATGGAAAGCTGGTCACATGGCCAGGACATCTTTGATATGTTTGGCAAGCCGCGAACCAACTCCAATCGACTAAAAAACATTGTCGTGATTGGTGTGAAAACCTACGGCTGGACCTTCGCTAATCGTAAACAGGATATACCCGGGCCTGCGCCTTATGTACGGCTCGTCAGTCCCGAAGGAGATACCTGGGAGTTCAATGACCCTACGGATAAGAATTGCGTTACAGGCGATGCTGTAGAGTTCTGTCATGTCGTCACCCAGGGGCGGAATATCGCTGATGTAAACCTTGACGTTGTCGGTGAGCCTGCAACCTTGTGGATGAATATCGCCCAGTGTTTCGCGGGTCCACCAGAAGATCCACCAGCGCCTGGTTCGCGTACAGCTAACTTTTAGTTCTTCACATGGACGCGGTTATCCTGCACCTCGCGGGCGCAGAGTTCGCCCGTTACAAGGAACGGAGTTTCTGAGCGCGGCTGGAAAACCTTGCTGGTCTGCCGGTTTCGAAATGATGGTCGCTGAGGTTATGTTCCTGCGGCCTCGCTGAAGTTTTCACGCAATACAAATTTCTGTATTTTGGTCGAAGACATTGGCCACTCGCTGATGAATCGTACATGCCTTGGAATCTTGAAGCTGGAAATCTTGCCTTTGCAGAACGCGATCAAATCTTCTGCCGTCATGGATTCGTCATCGTGTAACTCGATGTATGCGCAGGCGACCTCAGACAATCTGTCATCGGGTACACCAATTACCTGAGCCATGATCACACTTGGATGGGTCAACAGGAAGGATTCAATTTCAAGAGCGGCGACGTTCTCGCCGCCGACTTTCAGCATATCCTTGATCCTGCCGTGGAATTCAATACCACCATCTGCATCGATCGCGCACAGATCCCCGGTTCGGAACCAGCCGTCTGCGAAGGCTTCTTGATTCTTTTCGACCGCCTTGTAGTAGCCATCGAAAACTGCATACCCCTTAAGTAAAATCTCTCCCTGCTCTCCAGCGGGTTTTTCTTCCAGCGTATCCGGATCGACTATTTTGGCTAGCAGGCCGGGCATGGGTTTACCGCAGGTATGCAGCCTTTGTTCAAGCGACTCGTCAGGGTGGTTGAATGCAATCACTCCGCCTGCTTCTGTTAAACCATATGCGCCTGTCTGAACAGCCTGTGGAAGCGCATCCTGGAACCGTTGAAGCAGGTCAGGCGGCGCCACGTTGTTCAGCCGCCTCAGGTTCGAAAGGTCGGTTTTCTCGAAATCAGGGTGGTTCAAAAGATCCTGCATGATGGTTGGAAAAGAAGGGAAAGCTACCGTGACCTTTTCTTCTTCCATCATCTTCAGGGACAGTCCGGGCTCAAAATATGTCATCGACAACATGGCGGCGCCAGCATCCATACAACACATCAGGGGTAAAATCGCAGCCATGTGGAACAAGGGTAACGGGGCCCAAAAGCGATCGTTCGATTCCAGGAAATATCGGGACCGGTTCATGTTGATGCCGTTTCTTACTAACACCTCATGGTTGAGTGGACATCCCTTTGGGTTTGCCGTTGTACCTGAGGTGTACATCATGATCGCTGGTTGTCTGACGCTGACACCGACGCGATATTCGTCAACCTGGTCAATGCTCACGGATTCTCCTGATTCCAGAAATGCTGCGTCGTCCACGAACCCGTCAGTGGCTTCACCGATCATCACGAGGTGCTGCAGCCTTGGACCACGTTTCTCAACGAGCGCTTCCTGAATAAGTCGAGCAAAGTTCGCGTATTCGGAAATCTGGTCGTGCGTAACGACAAGATCAATGTCCGCATTCTCAAGAACATAAGCTAATTCTGATGCTTTGTACCGGGCGTTGATTGGTACGGCCATCCCGCCGATCAGCTGTACAGCCATGAGGTATTCCACGTACTCGATGCAGTTGGCCATCAGAATGCCAACATGGCAACCGGGCCGAAGCCCGGCGGCAACTAACGCGCGTGCCCTGCGGTATGCCATGTCGTGCATTTGAGTGTAGGTGACGCGCCTTTCTGGAAAGATAAGCATGTCACTGTCATGGTATTGTTGCGCTGCTTTGACAAGCAGGTCGCCGAGAGTCGAAAATTCTGTGTAGGTCTTTTTCATTAGAGCACCATCTGGGTTTGGGTAACGACGGCTATCGTTTTATGTTCTTCGTTGCGCAAGGTCGTCTGCCATACCGAGGTTCTTCGTCCTACGTGCAGGGGCGTGCATTCACCCGTAACGATAGAGTTTAACGGGGCGGCGCGCATAAAGTTTGTTTTGCTTTCGATAGTGGTGGTCGCTTTTGCGCCTTCAGGAATGTTGAGATACGCGCCGATCGCGCCCAGTGCGTCGGCCATTGCCATGACGGCACCGCCGTGCATGATCCTGCCAGTGGTGCAAAGGTCTTCGCGGACCGAGATTCTGCCGACTATTCGGTCTTTCTCCTGGGATGTCACCTCCACGCCCATTAGTCGTGTGAATGGCATCATGCCGGGTTCTAGCTGTTTCATGGTTGTTCCTTTGTGATTCGTTCCGTCGAAGCGTCGGGGTCAGTCGTCCAGTCGATCATTGCCGTCGGCGTAGCGGGCTGCTATCGATTGATAGAACTTTGAGTTCGAGAGGTTGCTTTCACTGTTGTCTCTTGTTGCCAGTAACTTCGCAGGGACGCCACCGATGATTGAGTTTTCAGGGAACTCGCTGCCCTCGGACACAATGGCGTGTCCAGCGACAATGGAGTTGTTGCCAATTTTTGCGCCGTCCATGATGGTCGCGTTGATACCAATCAGGCACCGGTCACCAATTTCGCATCCGTGAAGTGTGACGTGGTGAGTGATCGAACAATCTTGCCCGACGATGGTGGGGAAACCTGAACCTTCATGGATCATCACAAAATCCTGGATATTGGTGCGAGCGCCAATCCGGATTTCATGTACTTCGCTGCGGGTAACGGCATAGGTCCAGACGCTGACACCTTTACCAATGTGGACTTTTCCTTGGATCTGCGCTGTGTCGTGAATGAACGCGGGTTCATCCAATGTGACGTTTGGACCGATATGGGGCATGGTATGGCCAGACATTTATAAAGCGAATCATGATAGCAGAAAGACTATTTATGTTACCTTTTAGTCTTGGTCTGCAGCGCCCGAAATGGCTGCATCTAAATAAACATGATTGGAGATACAAATGGTAGATGTGGCTATCGTTGGTATTGGTATGCATGCCTTTGGACGTCATGAGGGTGTTACCGGTATGGAACAGGGGGCTATTGCGGTTCGACGAGCAGTAGCGAATGCGGGCGTGGAATGGAAAGACATGCAATTCGCATTTGGCGGCAGCAGGGCGGCAGGTGACCCGGATCGGATGGTTTCCATGCTGGGCCTTACGGGACTTCAATTCATCAATGTGACCAATGGTTGTGCGACAGGCGGCTCTGCGCTGTTCTCCGCCTACAACACTATCCAGTCAGGCATCTATGATCTTGGCATTGCCATTGGGTTCGACAAGCATCCTCGTGGTGCATTTTCGCCCACGGGTCCTGAGATTAGCGGCCGAAACTGGTACGGCGGCAGCGGTATGGCGATGACAACCCAGTTCTTTGCGATGAAGATCAATCAGTACATGCAAAATCACAACATTACCAATGACTCACTGGCTCGAGTGGCCGCGAAGGCGTTCAGGAATGGCTCGAAGAATCCAATGGCCTGGCGTCGCAAGGCACTGACTGAGGATGAAATTCTGCAGTCTCCCATGTTGTCGTATCCGCTGACGCAATACATGTTTTGTAATCCAGGAGAAGGTGGTGTTGCACTGGTTCTTTGTCGCGCGGATATGGCCCACAAATACACCAAAACACCTGTTTTTCTGAACGCTGCGGTTATCCGTTCCAGAAGATTTGGCAGTTTTGAAGTGACCGCTCCTTCGCTAGCGCTCGAACAAGGTGATGGACCTACCATGGATGCATCGAAGGCAGCATTCGAGATGGCGGGTGTTGGCCCGGAAGATATCGATGTCGCACAGTTGCAGGACACCGAGACAGGTGCAGAGATCATGCACATGGCAGAAAATGGATTCTGTGAACATGGCGAACAGGAAGCAATGCTGGCCAATGGTGACACGGAAATTGGCGGTCGGTTCCCGGTGAATACTGACGGAGGCTGCCTGGCTAACGGTGAGCCTATTGGTGCTTCTGGTTTGCGCCAGGTCTATGAGAACGTACTTCAGCTTCGCGGTGATGCGGGCGAACGACAGGTTCCCGATGATCCTAAAGTTGCCTACACCCATGTTTATGGCTCGCCTGGTATCAGCGGCGTCACGATACTTTCAAAGTAACAACGAAAAAGGAATGAAAATGGCAGCACATGATCATGAGGTCGTATCGATTTACGGCCATAGTGAAGAACAAAAACATGAACTGATGACCCGGGCGCCGGAATGTGTGCTGATGTGGGCAACTAAGGATGGCTGGCCTGTTGGCGTTGTACATTCCTTTGTCTGGCGCGACGATAAAATATGGATCACTTTTTCGTCCCATAGGCATCGAGCAGCGGCGATTAAAAGGGATAACCGGGTGTCGGTCACGGTGAGTGGAGCTGCTTCGCAGGACCCTAAATGTCCAAGAGGCGCGGTTACAGTGAAAGGTAAGGGTACTTTCCATGATGACGATGAAACTAAAAAATGGTTCTATCGCGCACTTGCAAATAAGGTTTCTCCCGATAGCAAACAGGGCGAAGACGATTTTTACAACCTGTTGAATTCACCACTACGAACGATACTTGAGGTGGTGCCGGAAAAATGGATCTCGTTTGATGCAGAAAAGTCTGCAAAAGACCGTGCAGGTCTGCTTAGTGATGACGAAAAAACCCCGCCGCTGAGTTCAGATGTTGTTCGGATGAAAAAAGAGCGTGAGATAAGAGGAATGGAACCGAGGAATCCCAATGACCAATAATATTGAAGACAGAATTGCAGTACAGGATGTAATGCTGCGTTACGCAGCAACCGTTGATGAGAAAGACTATGACGGTTACCGGGCGCTCTTCGTTGAAGATGTGAAGGTAGTCGGTATGGGTGCTGTAGAGATGAACGGCATGGAAACGTTTTATCCCTGGTGGAAAGAAGCGATCGATAAATATGATGCTACGCAGCATATGCTAAGCCCAACTTATGCAACAATCACAGGGGATTTGGCTAAAACCCGTACAGATGTGCAGGCAACGCATTATCCCAAAGGGGATAGCGTAACTACCATCACCCTATGGGCGACATATCACACGGACATGCGACGTGTAGATAACGAATGGAAGATCTGTCGGCATGAATTGGTATCACGAGGGCTTCAAAAGCTACCGTGATACCAAACCTGCACGGGGCTATTACAGCGTAAAGAAATCCGCCCGCGGTGTCATGGTCTCGTCATACACAGGTTCTTTGTGATCACACCGAAACTTGTTGTTGTCCGCGCCGGCCAGCCCGAACCCCTGTAAAAGGCCACCCATGTTTAGGTAATTATCGTGCTTGAAGTGAGCGGCCAGGGATGCTTCGTCATCCCAGAGTTCGTACACAGCGATGCGACCCGCAACGCAGGGATCTTTAGAGAAAACATATGCCTGGCAACCAGGTTCATCATCCCTTGTTGCCTGCTGTAATGGTTTGGCTTTTTCAATAGCCTCATCAATTTGTGATGGGTCTGCCAGGTCAATGGTTCCTGCAATGATAATCATGAATGCTACCTTGTTTTAAAAGGCGCCTAATAAACCATGTAACCAGTAGCATTGGCAACTTCAACGCCGGTAGTAGCGCTAAATATTTGTACCAGCGGAACGTCGCAGTTGGCAATAGCCGCGATGGTAAGCTCCGGTTTGTCGCCATAGTATGACCGTGTCTCCTGTCGCAGGGCGCCTCATCCCGCTTTGTCTGTCACCCGCACACTGGTTTACACTGCTGATCTTTTGATTAAAACGCGGCACACTACTAACTGTATGAAATATCTTATCGTCATCGTTCTGTTACTTTTAGGTGCTAATGCCAGCATTGCGGCGGTGGAAGTGACGCAGGGAGGCTCGGGACAGTGTTCTAATGTTGTATCAGATCTGAAACGAAACTGGATAGAAGTAAAGCGGCATCTGCTTCCAGGCGCGGCGAATATCCAAATCCCGGAGAAAGAAAACTTTGTTTGCGTGTCGAGTGCCCACACCAGGAATGCCATGGAAACAAGAACGTCGGCCAGTTCATCATTACGATGTTTCAGGAACTTGATGAGTAAGGGGTTGGGCTTTTGTTGTGACGAAAGTCTGCTTGCCTGTGCGCAACTAAACCCCTATCTTTTCCCTGAGCTTCTTGAGCGGCCTGGCACCGATAGAGTATATGAACCCCCGGCGTCACTCTGGGTCAAACCCCCGAATGATGGCGAGCAATGGAAAAGCAACTAGCAGGAGATTCGACATGATGGACCTGGATTTATCTGGAAAACGAGCGGTTGTAACCGGAGCCAGTCTTGGTATTGGCGAAGCAGTCGTTAAGGAACTGGCAGACATGGGCGCAGAGGTCGTCTTCTGTGCAAGGAGCCAGGATGCAGTAGACAAGCTCGCGGGTTATTCGGACAAGGTCACCGGATTAACGGCGGACATGGGCGATAAGGCATCGACGGCCACTTTTCTTGACACTGTTGAGGAACGCGGCGGTGCGGACATTCTGGTTAACAATGTTGGTGCTTCGCCCTCCCGTAACTTTCTTTACATGACAGACGAAGAATGGCAGGAGCTTCACGAACTAAACCTGCTGTCTGCTATTCGCTGCACCCGGAGACTGCTACCTAAAATGAGGAAGCAAAAGTGGGGTAGGGTGATTATGGTCGCAAGTGGCGCCGCAAAGTATCCCAATGCGGCACTAATTGATTATGGTGCCACTAAAGCCGCGATGATTTCGATTAGTAAATCCTTGTCCCGTAAATATGGTGCAGATGGTGTGCTGGTGAATTCTATTCTACCTGGGCTGATTCATACTGCGATGTGGGAAAGGGCAGCAACCGAAATTGCAGAGGCAAACGACACTACCATGGATAAGATCCTTGAAAACAACGGGAAAAGTGTGCCCGTTGGCCGATACGGCACATCGGAAGAAGTTGCAGCTGTGATAGCGTTTTTGTGTACCAATGCCGCCGCATACGTGAACGGCGTGTCCCTGGAAGTCGATGGTGGTTCCGGGGCTCATATTTAGACAGGAGTGATCAATGAAATCCCTTAAAGCTGCGCTTTTCGTAGTTCTGGCGTATGTCGGTATTGTCTTTTTGTTCGAATCTTCGCTGGGCTACCTTCAACCCCAGAGCGAGGACACCTTGCTGTTGTCGATGCAAGACCCCACTGGGCAGGTCCGTGATCGTGTACTTTCGCCCTATGAATTAAACGGCGCGCTTTATGTCGCGGTTAATCACTGGCCAAGGCAGTGGTACAAAAGCTTACTGGAATACCCCAGTGCGACTGTGGTGTATCAAGGTGAATCGAAACCTGTGTTGGCTGTGCTGGTGACAGAAAACCCCGAACTCAACCAAATAACTGAGGCTTACCAACTTGGATTTCTTTTCCGGCTTCTGACAGGGTTTCCGCCGCGGGCGTTTGTCCGATTGGACGACCGCATTTAAAGTCATCTATTAACACCAGTACCTCGTGTTGCATTTGCTTGCGTCTGGCTCTTCCGCTAGTATTCGCATCCTTCGATAGGTGGCCTTCTGGTCACCCAAGGATCCCGCCACCGAGGGATCTAAAGCTTTCGTGTGGGGCTATAGCTCAGCTGGGAGAGCGCGTGACTGGCAGTCACGAGGTCGGCGGTTCGATCCCGCCTAGCTCCACCAATTATCTTCTTTTATAATAGTTTATGAATACCCCGAGTTCTACGCTCCACTAGAGAAACCTTTCGGGTTAGCTAGTTCCTGCCCCCCCCTTTTTTTTAGCTAACAGGAGGCAAACCCCACCAGTAGCATTGAGAGATCACTCTAGCCTTCCAGTTTGGGCAAAGATCGTATTCGCAGCTTGAAAACACAGAGTGTCTCGGTTGTATATATTAATTGCTTAGCACGGATCTCAGCATTAGCGCGCAGGATTATTGCGTCTGACGCGGTAAAAATTGGAGATCCGGGTTTTCCGGAGATTGCCATACCAAGGAATTACTAATAGTCACAAATGGTTACTTAGTGGCACATTTGCGTTTACGTCTGTCTTTTATAGTCCCTGCATGACTGATCAAACCACCTATGTACGGCCCAGCGGTTCAGCCTCATGGCTTCCTCACAGGTTAGTGGGTGTTTTGAAGTTTTCGAAGCAGGATAAGGAGAAGTAACATGCAAGGGACATCTAATATAGCCGCCCGCCTCAACGACTGGGAGAGTGATGAGCAACAAAACCTGTCGGTTGAGCCTGGCTCGGAAGATAACCGAAGTGAAATCAGGATGGTTTCCCGTGAACCCCTGTTTGTCCAGATCACCCAATCAAGCGAGAAGAATTTGATTGGTAAAACAATGGCGTGCCAGGCAGTCGACACATCTGCCCATGGGATAAAGTTTCTTGCAGAGGATTCTATTCCCGTCGGGAGCCTGATTGACCTGTGGGTTGATGACCTATCGCGTCCCGGTAAATATCTCCTTTCAGCTGATGTTTGCTGGTCCCGGAAAGCAGGCAAAGATTCCAGGGTGACCGGGGTCAGGCTACAGGAGGGGCTTGCGACTGACATTCAGCGCTGGGAAGGCGTCCATTAGCCTTCGGAACAGCTGAATCAGTTAGGCAAACTGGTTGTTTTAGGACCATGTCGATTGAATAGTCGATTGAATAAAGGTTGATTGAATAAAAATACAGTGATTTTGGGTCTGGATGGATTTCGACCTCATCTCAAAAGTGTGAGTTGGTTCACAGATATGGAATCGTAACCCTGAGAAGATGAACTTAAATGGACGAATGTGTGACGTAAGCCTCATTCGTGAACAATAAAAAGATACACAGGTTAATTGTGAACCTATGCAAATAATTAACGCCGACGATACTCTCGCCCCTTGGGGAATATGTGGGTTAAACAAACTTAACAGAGCTTGGCGATAGGCAGAATATATGAATTTTATCGATTACACGACGGTGATACGCGACATTCTTATAGACTTCTCGAGTCTGTATTTTCTGTCTTATGTGATCCTTTACAGAAAATATCGAAACGTAGAGATGTTTGTATCATCTGCTCTATTCAATATATTTATTCTATTTATCGTGATGTCGATAGTACGAACCGACTTCAACATGGCTGTTGGATTCGGACTGTTCGCGCTACTATCGCTTGTGCAATTGCGCAGCGCTACTTTTACGAAAACCGAAATGGCGTATCTGTTCGGTGCAGTCACACTGGCTGTGATCAACGGCGCCGGAATTACTGACCTGAGCTTTATTCTGATCAGTAATGTTGTCATTGTCGTTTCTACCTGGTTTATTGGCGATTGGTCTCTCGAACATTCGGCTAACTTGATTCGTGTAGACAACGTCAAGAAAATGGCCGTTACACTGGATCACATCGACGAAAACGTGGTCAGTAATCGGGATTTGATGTGCACGCAGCTCACGGAAACTTTGGGCATCAACGTGCAAACCTTCGAGATCAAGAAAATCGACTACGTGCGTGACGTGGTCGAAATTACCGTTATCTATCAATTACCGTCATCAGAGATTCCACATTACACTGACAACATCGTATCGGTATCTGATCTGGTTTTAGATTCCGAACGCGCTCCGAAAACCGCGGGTAGCTAGACATGCAAACCTTACTGAAAGATTTCGAATCGGTTTCTCTTGATGAAACCAATCGTATGGCAAAAATGCTGAGTCGCGCTGAAAACAAGTATGTCGTCAACTACAAACAGTTTAGTGCCTTGCTCGCGGCGATCAGGGAAGACTATGCGGTACTTGATATCGATGGCAGAAACGAGTTTCAGTACGCATCCTGTTACTACGACGATAATTTTGCCTGTTACAACGAACACCATCAGTCGCGCCGTCAGCGTTTCAAAGTACGCACGCGCGAGTACGTTAACAGTGGTCTGATGTTCTTCGAAATCAAGCTTAAGGGTCTGCGCGGCAGAACCGATAAGCATCGGATGGGCTGCGATACCCTGGTTATGCCTAGAATTCAGGATGAGCATCTTGGGATGCTCAACGAACTGTACTCGAAGAATTACAGAAAAGAGATGCGTTTCGATCTCACCCCGTCATTGATCGTCAATTACTCGCGCTACACGCTAGTCGCCTTGAAGGGTGGCGAGCGCGTTACGATCGATTTCGACCTTGGCTTTAAGTTACCTGGCTGTGCGAGTGATGCTGTTCAGATTGGACACAATTTCATCATTATCGAAACCAAATCGGCAGACGGAAGAGGCAAGGCGGACAGTGCCCTGAAGAAAATGGGCGTCAGGAAGGCATCGAAATGCTCGAAGTACTGTATCGGTGTCAATCTGACAGGAGAGGGCCACAAAAACAACAATTTTCTGCATACCGTTAAGCGAGCGCGAAACAACATCGTACCGGTCTGCTCGGCCGCGATGGAGGCCGCCCAATGAGGACCATAGACTGGACGATTGTGGCCATAGGACTGGTTGTCGCAATAATTTGGGCCGCCGTATCTGCAAATGACGGCTTCAAAAGCAGGAACGCCGTAATCATCGCGCGCAGCATTTCCATCACATCCACGATCGATGGTCATGTTGACAATACACCTCCCCAGGTGGGGGCTCGTATCAACCCTTCGGAACTTTTGATTCGAATTCACGATAATCGTATTGACCGTGGCAGGCTGATCGACTTCGACAGCGAGATAAAGTTTCTACAACAGGACATTAAGAACGCTTCGCGTCAGCAAGAGGATCTCGAACAGTTGCTGAGCCACTTTCAGGATAAGGCCGAGGCGCATGCGGTCTGGGTTAAAAGCGATGTAGAGCTCCGAAAACAAGAGAATATGCAACTTTTGGAGATTGCTGAACAAACCCGAAAACTCAAGAACGACCATGCAGCCCGAACCGTTGAGCTGTATCAAAATAAGCATGTCAGCGATACGTTAGTAGATACAGCGAACGCCGAGGCCGCCATTGCAACAAGCCAGGTAGAACTGAGTCGCACACAGGTGCGCCGTGATCAGTTACTGCAACAATCTCTGGCAAACAACGGAGCGTTTTTTGATAACGGCGACGCAAGCTACTGGGATCGCATGGCCGATGATGTGACTCTGCGACAACTGGACAACCTGAACAACATCGCTACCCTCAACGCGCAACTGGATCGCGCGAAAGCTCAGGCTGGAGTGGAGCGTACCCGGATCGGCTCGACGGTTGAAGAGGAACACCGCGCATCGTTTGCAGGATTGGTTAATGCGACCTATGTAAGCAAGGGCACAGGTGTGAACCGCGGCACCACTTTGATGCAAGTACTTGACTGTACGAACCCGATTGTCATAGTGCCGCTACCAGAGCATCGTATTTCAGAGTTCGAAGCGGGCATGAGCGTAACGGTATACCCCGTAGACACCGAAGACGCACTACCAGGCAAGATAGAGTACATAAGCAGCGGGCCACTTATCGGGCACGACCAAACCTTGTTGGTTCAGGAAGACCTGACTGTTCGTGGTGTTCGTGCAGTCGTAAGTTTCAGCGATCAGAAATTTCCTGATGAATCTGAAAGAGCGTGTCAGTCTGCACATCGCGCGGTTGTCGTTGTGCACACCGAATCAATCTTTAATCTGGCATCGAACAGGGTGGCCAACACACTCTAGGCTGAAGAATTCACCGAGCTACAAACGGATCAGATTTTCTTCATGGCAACAATTGCTACCAAGGCAATAGAGCCATTTGGATAAGTCGCACTCTTGAGAAATGGCTCCGTAAAATTCATTGCCTATTCAAACGAGTTAACTGAATGTAGCGAACCATGCCAACATTGCCACCGTGGCGACTGCGAATACTGATGCTATCTGGAAGATGACATCGACTCTATCTATACGTTCCATCGTTTCTTCCTTTTTATCATCGGGGGCTTTTGTATAAACATTAGTGCCCCAGGTAAACAGCGCGAACAAACCCATCGCAATAAGATAGCTACAAGCAAATAATTGATCTAAAAACGTCAAATAAGGCAGAGAAGGGATGTCATTATGATAAGCCTGCTGCAAAAAAATAAGCGTCAGCAATGCGGTTGAAGGTATGGCCAAACGCACATCCCCCATCGAACCTGTAACCGCGGGCGACAGCAACACAACTGACATCACAATGATGAGTGGTAATACCCAATTGACAAATGCGCTCCAATAATCAGATTGATAAACAATATCCAGTCTGGCCTGACTGAATGCAGGCTGATACCACTCACCAAATCGCGATGGATACTGATGAATATAACTATTGAGTATAGCGCCCTCTAACTGGTAGCCACTCAATGTGCCTGACATACCGAGAAAGCCATTTTGATGATGATGAGGATAAAGTAGTGTCTGTTGATATTTTTGTGACATGACACCAGGAGCCACTTCAACCACTATGGGCAAAATCAGTGAATCAAATGGGTCGCGACGAAAATTTATTTCATCGTCATAAAAACGACTCGAGAACTTAAAGCGCTGGTAGTAGCGCCCGGCTGACAAAAGAAGAGGCTCTGCCGTGGTCGGCTCAAAAACAGAATCCCAACGTTCAATTTGATTGACCAGTTTAAGTAATTCATGCGGAGCAATACTGTGTTTTTCCATGTATTTTTGATTTTCTGTATCCCACTCAATCCACAGAGAACCATCCGCTGAAAACGTTCGCGAATGCAAAGAAAGCTCGTATATTTTGTCAACATGAATACCAAAATAAATAACCGCCTGATCGTCACGTATATCTTCAAGCGGCATTTGCGGAACAATCGATTCTTCCAGATGATCGTAATTATCATGCAGGTAGACATAATCCTTTACCTGCTTGATGCTCGAATACCAAACAATCGATATGGCCAGTACAACCAACGCAACAGGAATTAAACGTAGTATTAGACGTCGGGTTTTATTGCGGGGCTTTTGCGTGGTCATTACTCAGCCCTCTTCTGCGCTGATGCCAGCGCTGACCTTGAATCGACCAGCATCTGGCCTATCAATAGTCCAATCGCAGCTATAGCCAGCATTTTCAGGTAGCCACTGAGACCAGGCTAGTGGCGCAAGAAAACCGCCATCATGAATAATTTTGAACTGACCGTCGGCCTGCACCTCCCCGATAAGCACGCGTTTTTTAAGATGGTGGTTCGGTTGTACCTCAACGCGCCCTTCTGGCCCCTCAAATATTGTCCCGGGCAATGCCTCACGCACTAAAGCAGGATCTACACTATTGGCTTTCACTGCTGCCAATGCCCAAATATGCACCATGTCGTAGGCCGCTTCAGCAGGATCGTTAGTAACTCGATGAATGCCATGCATTGCCTGAAATCGCCGAGTGAATTCCTTGGCCTTTTGGCTTTCAAGGCTCTGGAAAAAGTTCCAGCTTGCCAGCGAGTGCTCCAAATACTTAGGGCCGATTGCAAAAACCTCTTCTTCCGACACGGAAAAGCTCATAATGCTGTAGCGAGCATCATCGGTTATTCCGGCTGCGTAGATCGTTTCGAAAAAGGCAACATTCGAATCACCATTAATGGTGTTGATGATTACTCCACCATCAGGCATCGCACGCGAAATTTCATTGATAGCCGGCTGCATATTTTTATCACCAAGTGGAACATAGATCTCACCCAATAGATGGCCACCCGAGCCCGCCAACTGTTTTTTGATAATACGATTAGCTGTGCGCGGATAAATATAGTCTGAGCCAATCAGGAAAAATTGCTTGCTTCTATTTTTGAGCAACCAATTGACCGCAGGCTCTGTTTGTTGATTGGGCGTCGCGCCCGCGTAAAAAATATTTTTGGAACACTCTTCACCCTCATACTGAATAGGGTAGAACAGCAAATGGTCGCGGCTCTCAAAGACTGGCAACATCTCTTTACGGCTAGCGGAAGACCATCCACCAAAAACCACCGATACTTGATCAACGTCTATCAATCGCTCGGCCAAGCGCGCAAAGGTCGGCCAGTCGCTCTGCCCATCTTCCTCTATAGGTACGATCTTGAGTCTTTGATCACCTATCTTAATGCCGCCCGCCGCATTTATTTCTGTGATTGCCATCAGCTCTGCCTCAGCGACCGTATGCTCAGAAATAGCTAAACTGCCCGTGCGCGAATGCAAAATTCCAACCTTGACCTCACCGGTAAACCGTTTTTCGGCATCTGATTCTGAGTCGCAACCCAATATTAGGGCGACCACAAGCCCGCAGATGAGCCAATGCCAATGCCTAAGCGATAAATAGTTAGATATTATGTCCATACTGCTCAATTCTATGCTCTAAATGTGCATGGTATTTATTACAAGTATAGTTTATTTGACTCGCAATATTCGGAGGTTGCCAGAGCATCCTCGTCGAGGGTTATTTTGATGTAACGTATTGTGTAACAGGTTGGGTTATTCGATAGTTAATGTCGGTAATGACTCGCACGGTATCGCGCATATAGGGGCATAGCGTAAAGTCTATGTTGAAGACTCGTTTGAGCTGTTGAGCCCAGGTTAGGGGAGCCGCAAGTTTATCCAGACTCTCGCCTTCGACTAAACCGCGCTAGTTCTCTGGACGGGACTGACAAATAGATTTGTCAGAATTGCTGGAATTGACCGCAAAATACATACAAACGCCACCGAATCCCTCCAGATATTCTTTTCTACGCTGTCTGGCTCTACTATTGATTTAATCTCAGTCACCGTGATATTGAAGGCCTTCTAGCCGAACAAGACATTACTGTCAGCCTCGAATCAATTCGTCATTGGTGCATCAAATCCGGCGCTATAGACGTCAGAAGACTGAAGCGAAAACGCTGAGGCTATGGCGATTCTTTCTTTAATTCTTATCGAGAATTGTCGATAGTAATTTATGTAGATCTCTGGGCATGTAGGGTTTTGTGAGCACTGCTTTGAACCCATAGTCTTTATAATTCATCATTACTGGATCATTGGAATAACCACTGGCAACGATTGCAACAACACTCGGATCTAGCGCCAGCAGATGCTTCATCGTCTCTGCGCCACCCATCCCACCCGGTATGGTTAGATCAAGAACGACCCCGTGGAATGGTCGGCCAGTGTCCATTGCTTCTTTGTATTTCTCCACTGTTTGCTTGCCGTGTTCAGCGCCCTCAACCTTGTAGCCAATTTTATCCAGTGACCTGCCGACCATCTTAAGGATTGATTGTTGATCATCCATCATCAAAATTTTACTTTCACCTTTCGGCTGTACCGACTCTGCGCGGCCATCCTTGTGTTGCTCTGATTTTTTTTGTGATGCTGGCAGGTGGATGTCGAATGTTGTTCCGACCCCCATTTCCGATGACACGCTAATGTGACCATCATGCTTCTGGATAATTGAAAAAGTGGTAGCCAGCCCCAGTCCATTACCAGCCTGCTTGGTACTAAAGAAAGGATCGAATATCCGCGACTGAATTTCTTTGGGTATTCCCTCCCCTGAATCTTCGATCGATAGCTTTACATAGTGCCCAGCTTCCAATGGGAGGGAGTGCTGTTGTCCTAATTCAACGTTCGCCGCAGACACTGTTATGCCTCCGCCTTCATGCATCGCCTGTCGGGCATTGAGAATCATATTGTTGATCACCTGGCCAATCTGGCCTTCATCCACGTTGGCCGAATAGAGATCATCGGCCAACACTAAATTAGAAGAGATATTGGAGCCAGTGAGCGCAAAACTAACCGAATCTGTTATCAGGCTGCGAAGATTTGAGACTCTCTTTACGGGTGATCCGCCTTTAGCAAAAGTAATTAACTGCTGTGTTAGACCCTTAATTTTGAGGGTTTCCTTTTCTGCGGTTACTAGAACCTCATTCTTCTCAACCAGATCGTCACACATTATTGCCAACTCAATACTGCCCACGATGCTAGTCAGAAAATTGTTTAAGTCGTGAGCAATACCGCCTGCAAAAATACCGATGGATTCGAGTTTTTCAATCTTTTGCAACTCGTCTACCATGCGTTTTCGTTCGGTAATATCCGATGCCATAGACATAACCAGAGCTCGTCCGTCAGGTAGCCCCCCCATGGTCGCGGAGCTGAATGCCCATGTTACCTGATCGCCAGACTTAGTCGCTACTACATAGTCACCCCTTATCCTGTCATCTTTTTTTCCATGAGAAGCTTCTATATCTTTCAACACTGTCTCTGCCAACACTGTCTCTTTCTGGGCGCCATAGGCTTTGCTGGCCCAGGCCTTGACAGTTGGTATGTCAGTCAGTGTGTAACCCGTGATGTCCGTCCATGTTTTGCTGAGTAATATCACTTCTCCATCATCAGCATGAATCATAATCGGGACGGGTGCATCGATAACGACACGTTCAAAGCGACGGTAACTTTCTTGCAGTTCGTCTTGTGTCTGTTTTTGATTGGTGATGTCTGTGTGGGTCGAAACAAGGACCGCGCCAAACTCAGGGTGTTCAAATAGAGCGATGCTGGTAAAGCTCCAAAACTCGGTATCATTTTTTCTTTTGCTCCGAATCTCGCCTTGCCATCGGCCCGCTTCGGAGATCACTTCCATTATCTTTCTTGCTGCCTCTTCCTGATTTATTTCCTCATAAGCGTTAACAATGGAAGCATGCTTGCCGATGAGTTCATGTGGTGCGTAGCCAAACATTTCATCAAAGGCTGGATTGGTGAACACAATGGTGTCGTCACTTGCACGGCGGAGATAAATTCCCTCGGTCATATTGGTGATGACTTCGGCTTGAGTTCGTAATCGGAGTTCAGCCTGCTGGCGGTGAAGGATTTCTTGTTCCAAATCACGCGAGTAAATTTTCAATCGCTCCGTGCTTTTTTCTAACTCCGTCAAGTTTTGTGCCTGTTCATGGATGTAGAACCTTAAGACCATGGCAGCGAGAATAGTCATTCCCAAGCAAAGTATGAGCAACATGATCTGCACGATTCGGAACCGGCGAAGATCTTGTGTTATCGCTTCTTGCAATGCGGTTTCCACATAGCCTGCCTGCGCAAGGAAGTCCGTGAATATTGCGTCAAAACGTTGGTCCATCGCTGATCCAACACCGGACCGATCCGCCTTCGCCCATCTCTCATCGGCGACCGCCGCGAATTCCTCAAGCTTCGTCAAGACTTCGACGATCGCGTGGTGAAGTAGGGGGTCACTTAGTGGGATGATGACACCTTCTTGATTTTCTCCGCCTTCAAGCATGGCTTGGGCATACCACCCTGCCGTCTTGAAGTGTTCCCGCACGGTGGCTATCTCTTCGTGACTGTCACCGCTGATAGCTTCCTCGAACCACAGATGGCCTAGGGTGGCTTCGAGCTTAATCTCCATCGCTGCATCAACAAGTGGTATATAACGCTGGGACAAGCGATTCCCCGTGATCAGCGAATAGGTAATTCCTACGCCAAAAGTTACGCACAACAAAACAACAACTATGATTGGATTTCGACCAAGGCTGGAGAGTGGCCTCAGGGTTCTTTGCGAGGTAGCCATGTATAGATTTTCCTTTACCTTCCTTGGCAAGTTGATCTGCCGTGGTATTACCCGATACAGATTGACGGAATGTGACAATTCCTGATCCGAGCTAAGTGTCTTCTCGGCGTGCACCGGTGCATATTAGCATGATATTTCGCTGACTTTTAGGAGATCCAGTTAAAAGAGATCCAGTTAAAAGTTGTATGACGATTCAAGACGAGGTGTTAGCAGTGGTCAAGTATTCTTGGCCGCTGATTTAAGGGATTGCCAGTAGATCTCCTCCTCCTTGTTCGGTGGTAATCTACCATTGTGTTGATATAGTTCCCTGCAAGAAAATAATGGCGGTTGCGATTAAGGTATGTGGGTAATCGCTTTGATATCAAACCGAATGCAATGATAAGTAGCCAGTACCGCAAGCACCGAAATAATCAGAGTTTTTAAATGAATGATAAGAAATATTCCAGACATAAAAAATACAATAGAGACCGGGTGAAATCAGCGGGTGAAGGGTAGGGTGGTTGGAATCCCATACTCTCTATTTGTACAAGATGAAAAGGTATGCCATGGGATTATTGTTGAGGTTGGGACCTGATACGAGTAGAGCATTAGCTGCGGGCGGATTTGGCACCGCCGCTCACCAGCGCATTCCGCGTCAGCTTGATGTCATTAAGCATCACATAGAGGCATGGGATTAGAATAAGGGTAATGACTGTCGCAAACAAAATACCAAAGCCCAGTGAGACGGCCATTGGAATAACCATTTGAGCAGCCAGGCTTGATTCTGTCAGTATGGGTAGTAGGCCAAAGAAAGTGGTAAGAGACGTTAGCATAATGGCGCGGAACCGCTCAGTCCCTGCTTTAATAACCGCCTCTAGAATATCCATCCCATCTGCAACAGATTTGTTGACAAAATCAACAAGAATAATACTGTCATTCACAACCACACCGGCCAAGGCAATAATGCCGTAGACGGAGAGTGCGCTAAAGGGGATGCCAACGATAATGTGCCCAATTAGTGCGCCAATCATTCCGAATGGGATCACACCCATGATGATAAGGGGCTGTAGATACGATTTCAGTGGGATGGCCATCAGGGCATAAATGCCAAATAACGCAAGCGCGGTGGTCAGAACCATACGCTGGATCAGTTCTTCCTCTTCCTGGCTTGCACCACCCAGCTCGATTCGCACATCGGGGTGTTGTTGAGCCAGTTGCACAGAGAAATCACCTAATGTCACATCGTCGACTATCTTTCCGGGTTGGGTGATCGTCTTATTGATATCAGCGGAGATAATAATCGCGCGCTTACCCCAGGTCCGTCGGATGGTAGAAGGCGAGACTCGGGTTTCCAGTTCTGCAACCGCGGTGAAAGGGACCTCGTCACCATCGCTGGTCCTGATATACATGGATTCAAGGTTACCCATTGATTCACGTTCTTCCCGTGGATAACGAACCATGACCTTCACTTCCTCGCGGCCACGCTGCAGTCTTTGGGCTTCAACACCATAGAATGCGGCTCGCACCTGGCTAGCAAGATCTGTAAGTGCTAAGCCAAGCGCCTCTGCCGACGGTTTAATTTTCAGGTTTATTTCAGGAATGCTACCGGTATTGGAATTCTCAATATCGTACACACCGTCGTAGGACCTTAGATGTTGATGCAGCAATTCTGCTGCTGCTTCCAGTTCTTTGATATTCGGTGAAATCAGTTTGAAGTTAATGTCTTTGCTATGACCATGGGACTTTTGTGCACCGCTGATTTGAATTGTTTTCACGCCGGAGAGCTCACCAACTCGTTCTCTCCAGTTTGCGGCGATTTGTTCCGGGCTCTGTGAAAGTGAATCGACAGCCTTTAGCTCGGCGACGACATTACCATTGGTGTTGAAAACGTAAGCGGCCATGTTCTTTAGGAACTTATCGTCTTCGGGTTGCTCGTCATTGAGTTCAACAAGCGAGTCGTTAAGCCGTTCGACAACCTTCACCACCCGTGCCGGTGATGTTCCATCGACCATTTCCACTTGCGCCCTAATGTAATCAGTAGACATGCTCGGAAAGAAAACCGTTTTGATATAAGGGCCCATCACGAAACCGGTGGCTAATATCAACATGCTGATGAACACGGCCAGCGTGGTGTAACGCGCGTTAATCGATTTGATCAGGAGTGGCCTGTATTTGTGCTCAACAAGATATTTCAGCCCATCAGCAAACCTGTTCTGGAATCGTCGTAATGGCGAATGGTCGTTGGCCGGCAACGGTTTCATACTTGCCAGGTGTGCGGGAAGAATTAGCTTTGATTCAATGATTGAAAATAACAGGCACAGAACCACAACAGAGCCGATGGCGGCCGGCAATGCGCCGAATCCGCCGGGCACTGTGAGCAAAGGGATAAAGGTTACTACCGTCGTTAACACACCAAAGGTTGCTGGCATGGCTACGCGCTTGGCGCCACGAATAACATTGTCCAGCGAGTGGCCATCGCGTTCGCTGGCAGTCTGTACACTCTCGCCAATGATGATGGCGTCGTCCACGACAATACCCAGCACCAGAATGAATCCGAAAAGGCTCAGTAAATTGAGAGAACCGTCTACCAAGGGTAACAGAGCGAATGCGCCCAGGAACGCTATTGGCATACCCAGCATCACCCAAAAGGCTAATTGCAACCTGAGGAATATGCCAAGTATCACCAGCACCAACACAATACCCATTGTCATGTTAGAAACCATGATGCTGATGGATTCTGAAAGGTAGGCGGTACTGTTGCCCCAGGATTCGATAGAGATTCCTTCCGGTAGTGTCTGGCTTCTCTTTTTCACATAGTCTTTCACCTCATTTGAGATATCTATCTGGTTCTGATCTCCCACTGCAGAAACAGAAATACCAATGCTGGGTTTGCCGTTGAATATCGAATAGAACTCGACTTCTACGAACCCATCGGTGATCTTTGCAACGTCTCCCAGAGTCAGTCGTGTGCCATCTGACTCATGAATGAGTACGATTTTTTCAAAGTCCATTTTCCGATAGGCCTGACCCTCCGTTCTAAGCAGGATGTCGCCGGAATCAGATCTAATCGAACCCGCTGGTAGGTCCAGAGATGACCGTCGAATGGCTTTTGCGACATCATCAAGGCTCAACCCATACTGACGTAATCTTGACTCTTCTAGTTCAACACTAATTTCATCAGGTCGTGCACCCTGGATATCTGCTTTCGTAACGCTGGGTAAAGAAAGAATTTCATCCTGAATCGTAGAGACCAGACCTTTCATACTGACTTCATCCAGATCACCATAGATCTGAACGTTGATCGCGCGCGGGTTTGGCTGGTTCCTATAGATTACTGGTTTTTCGATGGACCCAGGTAAGTTGGAAATTCTATCTACCGCCATCTTCACTTCGTCAAGAATCGCCAAGGCGTCGTAACCGGTCTCAACGTCCAACCGCACTGTACCGGATGATGGATTAGAGAATGAGCGCATATCGGCAATGCCTTCGATGTCTCGTACAGCCTCTTCGATTCGAGTAACGACACCTGATTCCACTTCGCCAGGTGAAGCCCCAGGGAAAGGAACATCGATGCTGATCATGTCCAATTGAACATCCGGCATGAGTTGTGTTCGTATGGTCGACGCGGAGAAGATCCCAGTCAGGATGATCACAAACATCAAGAGATTTGCCGCTACATGATTCCTGGCGAACCACGAAATAATGCCCTTCTTCGGATCAATAGCTGGATCAATAGCTGGATCAATAGCTGGATCAATAGCTGGATTAATTTGTGGATCAATCGTTTCCAAGATCCATCCCCACTATTGTGTTGTCGAGTTCCTTATAGCGTACCGGCGTTCCGGGGAAAGGGTTTTCAGGCACGGTGAGGCTAATTAGCTGGCCTGATACTAAACCGGACCGAATCAAGACCGATTGCTCGTCAGCGTGGGAAATTTCGACGGTTACGGGTCGTAATGTATCGTTGTCAGAGACTGTCCATATTTTGTTGTCCCTGTGCAGTGCCGTACGTGGTAGTCGAATCACGTTGTATAACAGCTTACCTTCGATAGCGGCGTCAACAAAAGTCCCCATGCGAAGAGAGTGCTGCCACTTCTTTGAATACCGATTGTAGGGATCATCAATCTGTGCAACGAGATATAGCACACGACTACTTTCATCGAATACGCCTTCAGTGCGTATAATTCGACCTTGCCAGGTATTGAGTTGTCCTCCGATATTGGCCGACAGTACAACACCGGGTCCTCGACCTTTAACCAGTTCATGCTCATCCAGGTTGAGGTAAGGCAATTGGCTATCCGGCAGGGGTAATCGTATTTCGGCAACTTCAACCGAAAACGTGACGGCCAGAGGAGAGCCTGAATTGACGAACTGACCAATATCAGCTCGCTTTTCTCGAACTAGTCCATCATAAGGCGCTCTGATGACCGTACGATCGAGGTCACCCTCACGCTTTTCCAGATCTGCCTTTGCGAATTCAAGGCTTGCTAAGGCTTCAGCCTGTTGTGGTTTACGCATGGCCAGATCGGTAGCGGCCTTACTGGACCGCAATACTGATTGCGCTCGTTCCCAGTCTTCCCTGGCGTAGTCAGCCAGTCCGGTTTCGCGAGTGACATTTGTTTCAGCCGCTCTAACCGCGGCCTGCGCACGTTTGACTTCTGCTCGATAATTACGGTCATCGATTCGAACCAGGACGTCCCCCTTGCTGAAGAATCCGCCAGCGACAAATGCGGCGGAAACTTCGGTTATCAATCCGGACACTTCAGAGACCAGGGTGGTCTGGGTTCTTGGTGTCACACTGCCCTGTGCCTTCACGGTGGTTTTTTCGTTCGCTGCATGTACGCGCATGACATCCACAAGCATGGAGGGTGGTTTTTTATCGATGGTTTGTGGCGGTTCTTTCTGCATAAACATCCATACGGCAGCAGCGGTGCTGATCGCAATGATGGCAATTGGCAAAATTATTTTTGAAAGCATAACCGTTAATTATACACTGATTGATTAATGTGGTTATACGCTCGAAAGCTGGACAAGCGTCGTTTATTAGGTCGGTATAAAGTCGTTTTCTGGCATCCTGCCCCCACATCCCGTATCCGCCGTGAATATGGTTTACTCTGGATGGTGAGTTCGACAATAATAAAAGGTAAATCCATGTCCGAACCCACCGAGGCTGAGTTGAAGCTCATATCCGCTACGACACAAATGGCGAAGCTCCAATGAACAGGATTGGCATATTCGTTGATGTTCAGAATATCTACTACACAACCAGGCAAGTCTATGGTCGCCAATTTAACTATCGCAAACTCTGGGAAAAAGTTGGCTTGGGCGGAGAAATCGTCATTGCCAATGCCTATGCGATCCACGCGGGAGACGAAAGGCAACTTAAATTTCAGAACGCACTGAAGCACATTGGGTTTAACGTGCGCCTTAAACCTTATATTCAACGAAGAGATGGATCTGCTAAAGGGGATTGGGATGTTGGCATTACGATTGACGTGCTGGATGCGGCGCGGAATATCGACACAGTGGTACTGCTGTCCGGCGACGGAGATTTTGATTTACTCCTGGAAAGAGTGAAGACGCGATCCAACATCACCGCTGAGGTTTTTGGTGTCAAAGAGCTGACTTCCAATTCCTTAATCAAATCCGCTAGCTTTTTCCACCCGATTGAAGAGGAGCTACTATTGTAGCGACGTCTAAAAGTCATTGTTCAGGCGAGGTGAGCGCCGAAAGAAAAATTGCTAACTGGTTTATTAGTCATTAGCTTTTATCCATCAAAAGCTACTTCCACCAACATACATTGGCCTTACTGCTTACGCTATAGAACGAGATTGGAAAAATAATCCTGTAGGTGGATGCGCGATAATTTCTATCGGGTTTATGGCAACCGGTAATGCTCCGTTACCATTGTTGGTCAACAGGGCCTCATATTTAGATATTCTGGTCCTTACCTTCCTGACATAATCACGCGTTTCACTCCTAATATGGCGGTTGGTCAGGAACCAATAGAATTCACGTGTTGTCATCTTGTTAATACGGGCTATAGCCTGCTTTCGGTTACCTGAAGAGTTTAAACTTCGCCACAAATTACCAGCGCCTCCGTTATAGCTGGCTATCACAGCATCTTCGAGCTTTTTCGGATCGTTTATGCCAACAAGATATCGACGGGCAAGAATACTTAAATAGCCGCTACCTATCTCGATGTTTTGGGCTGGTTGATAAAGGTAAGCGGAGCTGGGGGTATGCGCGTAACCTTTGATACGCGTAAAGTAGTCTCGCCCTGCCGTATCCGCTTTGATTTGCATCAATCCCAACGCGTTAGAGCGAGAACGCGCCATTGGATTGAAGGCACTTTCAGTTTCCATAATGGCCATCACCAGGGATGGGTTGATCTGATGTGAGCGAGTAGACTCAAGTACATAGCGAACATATTTTGCCCCAGCCAGTTGTTTATGCGTTGCAACCATGGATAGCACAATACTGAAATCACCTGCATGCCGAAGTTCATTGTAGATCAGGAAATTGGCAAATCGTTCTGCACGCCAGACCGACGCAATGCTCTCACCATCGTGGTCTTTAATTTGATTGAAAAAAAATGGTTTCTTTGTTTTTTGATTGATCAAGCCAAAGTCGTAGGCCGTGTGAGCATCAATTACACTGGGATCGATTTGAGTTAGCAATACTTCCACAATGCGCTGTTTAAGCCCGGATATTGTCTCTGAAGACGCCACTATCAGGCCGCTCTCAAAATCAATGAGTGTTCTTCCCGAACTATCGCTGCGATAAGCGAATATAGAAGGAATAGTAGATCCGTTAGCATCGGATGTGTTTTGATACTCCTGTAATAAAGCCGCTACTTCTGGTGGATAGCCTTCTAATTCATCCGCTTCTGCCCATAAAGTCATGAAACAGGCAGCGCACAATATCCAGCGAGAGATCAACACACAGGTAAGCGACAGAGGAGCGGTAGTTTTGTCTGAAAATAGAAAGATATTATTGTCCTGATGTTTGGCTTGTGCTTCTATCAAGATCAGTTTCTTGGCGATGAGCATGGGATGAGTGGCGTCAAGATTTTTGTACCAGGCGCTTATGGTTAGCGATAAAAGAAGGACTTACTAAAAGCGTTGCTAACGTCGTTGGCATTGTTTTTAAAACTGATTTCTTAGGGGAGGGCTAAGAACTTTAACACGGATCTCCAGCTACTGAGCAGTAGAGTGGACGCCAACCGCCGCCAGAACATACCGTTTACCTCGGGTTTAGAGAAAGAGATCGCTGCCGGTTTCAGAAAGAGGTTTTGGTTTGCTCAAGCGCGAAATCGTGTGAAACATCCATTATTTGTTGAATTTCCACCACGTTGCCATCTGGGTCCCGACCATAGGTTGCGCGAATTGGGCTGCCTTCAAAACTTGGCGGGGGACAATTAAATGTCATGCCGTTTTGGCGTAGACGCTGGTACTCTTGATCGATATCTTTTACGTCAAGACAGAAATGCGTGTAGCCGTGGTTGTTAACGCCATATTGAGGGTCGATGGGCTCGCCGGGTGGATTCACATATTCGAAAAATTCCAGATAGGCGTTGCCCATTTTTAACATTGCCTGTTTTGCATGGGAGTCTTTAAGCCCGACGATGCCATCGATAACTTCTGAACCCTTTTGCCAGCCGCCTTCATAGACGACCTCTGCGCCAATAATGTCACGATAAAAAGCGACGATTCGTTCCAGATTGGGGGTGGAAATAGCGACGTGATGAATGCCTCGAATCATAAAGGTTCTCTTAGCTGTCTTTGATGACCAGTATCATGCGGCTAAAACCCAGGTTGATTCAATAGGTATTACGATCTCGACGCACCATAAAGATAGTGCGCTGTCACTATTAGCCTTTAATTCATTCAAGGGCCTGTCGCGCCCAGGCCATGACTCTCGCTTGTGCGGAATGGTTTGTACGGACTGGTTTGCTTGTTCTATACGTGCTAGCCGATCGCCCCTTGACTGGCCAGCGCATTCATTTCAGGCAGGGTCATACCGAGTTCAGTGAGAATCTCAACGGTGTGCTCGCCAACCTCTGGCGATACCAAATGCGGCTTTGTTGGCGTGCCTTCAAATCTAACCGGTGTCCTGGGCAATAGCATACGACCTCCTCGTGGGTGCTGACTGGATTCGATAATGTCCATTGCCAGCACCTGTGGATCATTGAGGACGTCTGCGCGCGAATTCGCTTTAGCAACCGGGATACCGTTTTCGGCGAGCAGATCAACGATTTCGTCGGTGCTATAAGATGAAGTGTCGGCGCCCAGATGATGTGAGACGATGTGCCCATCGCGGGTCTTACTGACCTCGTACATGTCTGCAAGATCTCCTGCGTACTGCACATCGTCTCCCTCGAAGCTGTAATTCCACATGAGGTCGGGCCAATTGAAATAGATCCCCGCATCTAGCATCGACAACCTGATATGTTGACCGCCAGCACCAGTCGCCCTCGCGAATAAGGCGGCTGTAATCCCCTGCGCGGCGATGAGTGCAGTGACCTTGTCGTAAATAATGGTGCGCACCATTTCGGGTTCGCCGGTTGACTGCGCATCCACAACACCGCTGATCCCTTGAATCACATAATCGTACACCCGCTGTTCGGCATAAGGTCCGATTTCGCCCATGCCGCTGATCGACGCGTAAATCAGGTCAGCGTGATCTTGCTTCAAGTCATCGTAGCCAAGCCCCAGTTTGTCCATCTTCCCAGGTCGATAATTCTGTATGACTACATCAGCGTTTTGAGCGAGTGTGCAAGCGAGGCGCGCACCGTCGGGATGCTTTAGATTGAGACCTATGGATCGTTTGTTGCGATTGATCATGGCGAAGATCGCGCTAAGCCCGTTTCGACTCGCACCAAGCTGACGGATGCCATCACCCCAGCCTGGAGGCTCCACTTTAATCACATCGGCGCCCTGGTCTGCGAGGATCACTGCCGCCATGGGGCCGGACACGACCGAGCAAAGATCGAGTACTTTTACTCCGGCCAGAGGCCCCGTCGATTTTAGTTTGTTCATTGGTTAAGACTTGGCAGTCTGATTGACTTCCTGACTATGCGGTAATCCCGGTTGAAAATCACTCTGTCATTCTCGGCAATGATTGGCATTGTATTGAATATTCGTTCACCGGCAGCTTTGTTTGAAGTCGCTTTAGTCTCAATTCTGATGAGCTTCGGTAAAGTACAGATGCCATCGAAACATAAAATGCGGAAGACGCCATGAAAGAGCAGAGAAACCCTGCTCGAGGTTACAGTGTCATGACGGGCTTGTTGTTCCAGTTTTTACCAAGGCTTGTTGCCGAATTTATCATGCTACAAATTTTGTATTAGCGTAGCCGGATGATTTATTCTCTTGTTTACTCGGTTTGCGTTACCATTCTGAAAATCAAAACCGTAGTTTCTGCGGTCAACTTTTCAGGACATAACTTTCGAGTCTCGTGATGACGAATTTAGAAAATCTAATGACCAGATCGCGCAAGCCTGCCAAGAGCCTGTCGGATCACTCGATTACTCCATGTCGGGAAGATGCCCTGAGTCTGCTGGCGATGGTTGAGAGCCTAACGGCGGCCAATCCAAAATTGGGTGAAAGATTTCAAGACTGGCGTCAACAAGTCGATGATCTGTTAGCCGGAACGATAAGGGATGACCTGGATACCGAAAGGCAATTGGAAGAATTGGCGATGGATTTCCGTCTTCAATGGATCACACTGGCTCATTCATTGATTGCTGGTGTGATGAAATCGCCCCCCAGCAATCACATTCCCTTGTTACCTATCAGCCTCTCTTCCAACTTTTTGTACGAACGTGTACTCAGGCCGATACTTGAAGAGCGGATTAAAGAGACCGTACCTGACATTCCAGGGTGGCAGACGGAAATAACTGTTTTCTCTAGTGGCATGGCCGCGATTAGCGCCGCCATCACTGTTTTACGTCATAAAAAAGATAAATATCGCAGAGATAACACTCACACTTTGCAGCTGGATATGTTCGGTGGTTATTTTGAGACCTTGGCTCTTCTAGATCTACTCGATTCCTCAGACCTCAATTGTCATAGTTTCCAGGATGAGCCACAACTGCTGGATCGTTTTGGCAGCGGTAAGACTGACATCCTTTTTTTGGAACTGATCGCCTACGATTGGAACCAGACAGTGGTCGATCCAACGCGTTTACTCCAGGCGCTTGAGGTTCGTCCTTCGGATCGGCCCTGGGTTTTGATGCTGGATACCACGCTTATCGGGCCAATATTCCAACTTGAGCCGTTGTTGATAGCCTGTGGCGAAAAGAAACCGGTTTTGGTTTTGGAAATACGTTCAGGCTTAAAGCTGGAGCAGGTCGGGTTAGAGTTCTCAAACGTTGGTGTTATCAAAACGCTCAGCCCGGAGGAACTCGACGACAACCGTTACGTGAACGCCAAGCAGTTTCATCTGGCTTTAGCGTTTAGCCGCGGGAAAATGGGCACTGCGCTGAGCCTCTCCCAGGTTGCCATTCTGGACGCACCATGGGTTTTTCATCCTGAATGGACGTTAAAACACACCCAGTCAGTGATGGATAACAACCGACTTTTAGCATTTGCGCTGTCGGAGATATCGGGATTGTTTGCCCGAGTTAATCATCCTGCCCTTGGCCCGCAAAGAGAGCTGGTCTGGGCTGAGTCACCGATAGTCGTGATGGAGTTCCACGTGGCTGAGGATAGTGGGGAAAACCATGATTTTCTGCTTGCGGTGATTACTCACGAGGTTCGTCAGCGTAAATTGGTGTTCCAGAAGGGTGCCAGTTTTGGATTCCGTCATCATCGTTGCGAGATAATCCAACCGTCTTCCTACGACTATCCCGATGGTGGATCCCGAGGTTTTTTCAAGGTGGCAATGGGTGCGCGTCGTGGCCCATCCCTGGATGGGATAATTTTGCTAATGCAAGAACTGGCAGCCTTCACCGACTTTAAAGCCCTGAAACTTGCCTACCCACAGATTAAACCAGAGAAAGAGTTGGCTGGTTTTCCCGATCTAACCGCAATTCGTATGATTCGGTAAGGGGAGTATGTTCGCCGAAATCAAATAGTCGAACGATGATGGGTTCGCTTCTCTACCGCAATTGCCAATTAGCTGTTGTAGCTTCCTGAACAAGCGAGTAGATCGAAACCAGAAGTATTTTGATTACCTCCAATTTAATCGCTTGAAACAGAGATATCACTCACCACTTCCTGAATAGGAATTTCAAACCAGAATTTCGAACCTGTCTGTGGTGTGGATTCTAGACCAACCGAACCATTCATGAAGGTCACCAGTTTTTTTACAATATTCAAACCCAGGCCCGTCCCGCCAAACTCTCTGGTTATACTGCTGTCGCTCTGCGTGAATGCTTCAAAGATGGTCTTCTGATGTTCTTCCGCAATACCCGGTCCATTATCCTGAACGGTTACGATCAGGAACGTTTCAAAGTTTACTCGCGATTCAAAACGAGCATTAACAGTAACCTTCCCGTTTTTGCAGAATTTCACTGCATTAGACATGAGATTCGTCAGAATCTGTTTCAAGCGGACGATATCCCCCTTTAGAATCAATGGTCTTTTGGGGTCCACCGAGTACGCCAACTCGTTCCCATTTTTTATAGCCTCACCGCTGAACTGGAATGTCGTTTGCTCCAAAAAACTGGTTAGTGAGAAAGGCTCTAAAGTTGAAACGGCTACGTTGGTATCAACGTTTAAAATGTCCATGATGTCCGATAATGATTTGAACAGCGTCTCGCTACTGCTAATAATGTGTCCAAGAATTTCAGCCTGGTCTTTATCCAATCGAGTTTCTTCCAATACACTCGATAATCCCAGTATGGCGTTGAGCGGGGTGCGAAGCTCGTGGCTCATATTAGCCAGAAATGCTGATTTGGCCTCATTGCTGGCTTCTGCTAGTTTTTGCGCTTCCTTTAATTCCAGTTCCTTCACGAAGAACGCTGTAATGTCCTTTCCTGTCCCACGATATTCGATAAACTCCTGATCCGCGTTGTAAGCTGGCTTGCCGCTCAAACTGAACCATCTTTTTTCGCCCTTATTGTTTTTGATTTCTAGTTCGACTTCAGAAAACTCCCGCCGTTCCAGCAACATGGATTTGACATAATCAACCTGCATATTATTGCTATAGCTTTGACTTGCCAGGAAATCCCATAAAGTCAGGCCCATCAGGTTTTTTGTGTCTAGGCCTAGTGAAGGGATGTCGTCAACAGACAGGTATCTGATTCGTAATTTTTCATCGGTTTGCCAGAAGAAGTCCGAAGATGTATAGAGAAGATCTTTTAATAATTCACTTTGTGCAGTATTTTCCTTGTGAGATTGATCCAGGTTAGTGGATATCTGGTTAAATGAAATTGCTGTTTCTGCTATTTCATCCTTACCTGTAATCTGGACCAAGACACCCAGTTCACCTTTTGAGAGCGTATTCGCGCCGTCTCGGAGCGTTCGTAATTGGCGAATGAGGTAACCGCCGAGGACAAAGGAAAAAAGTGCTACCAAAACCATTTCCAATATCGCTATGGATATGGTCCTCTGCTTGGCGGTTGCCAGTATCGAATCAAATTTTTCGGTGGAGACTCCCAGGTGTACTTTTGCATAGAGTAACCCGCCCTCGTTTATTTCTGCCTCAACATCATAGATACCGTCACTTACATCAAAGACGGAAAGGTCAGCGACAAAGGGACGCTGCAGAACATCAGATTGACCGCTTTGAGCGATTATCTGGTTCGAGCGATCGATGATTCGCGCATACACAACCCCATCTGGCTCCAGAATCTGAGCTGTAAAAGTCTCCAGAGTAGCCAGGTCTTGGGCTAGAACGGCACTTTTGGTTGCAGCAGAGAATTGTTTGGCAGCCTCCCGCGCATGATATTCAATTGCCTGTGCATTAGAGTTAGACACAAGAGAGTACGCTTCATAGATAAGCACACTCAGCAACACTGCTTCGATTAAAGCGACGCCCAGTATAGCTTTTAAGCGAAAAGACAAATAAACCTCTAGGGTGGTGACTAATACCTGGTCAAGTTATCAGCTGATTAGCGGGCTTAGAATACAGCAGTTAATCCAATAAAGTTATATTGAGTGTTGCTACGTCATCCCAGTCTTACGTTTCGCATAATCCCTTGATCTCTGGTCAGACAACCATGCTACTTTATACACAGTCAGGCCTCGTGTCACTTTCGGGGCGCTTCGTATCGCTTGGCCAACCTTCGAATCCGTCTACTGATAAAGGAACCCTACAATCGTTAGTACGATGGTATAAGGGAAAGCCATTATCACCATACGCACATAGCCCAGTTGAATCAGCGGTGCGAGTGCGGAGGTTAGCAAAAATAGAAATGCTGCCTGGCCATTCGGGGTTGCAACAGAAGGAAGATTTGTCCCGGTATTAATGCTGACTGCCAGACTATCGAAATGTGCTCTCGAAATATCACCGGCATCAAATGCAGCTTTCACTTCATTGATATAGACGGTTGCAACGAACACATTGTCAGAAATTGCCGACAGCAGTCCATTAGCCAGAAAAAATGCGCGTGGTTGGTCTTCGATGGGTAAGCCCAGTACCCATTGGATAATGGGGCTAAAGAGATGCAGATCATGAATCATCCCAACGACAATGAAGAAGATACAAAGCAGGGAAACGAAAGGTAAAGATTCCTCGAAGGCACGACCTATTTGATGTTCTTCTTTGATTCCGGTGAGTGCGGTCACCGCGACAAGTAGGCACAATCCAATAAGACCCACCTCCATGATATGGAGCGCCAACCCGACCACCAGAAGAACACCGCAGAGTCCCTGTATAATGAGGCCATAAACTTCTCTTTGTGTTCTCTTTTCGTCCTGTTCCTGAATATAACCTTTTAGTATTGCGCGGACTTGCGGATCCAGCTTCCCCCCGTATCCCAGCACACCCGTTAGCTCGAGTACGATGCACGTCAGAAAACCGGCAATGACCGCAGGAATCGTGACATGTGACATTTCTTGGGCAAACTGAATAAAATTCCATCCCATCTTGTCTGCTATCAGCAGGTTTTGGGGTTCCCCCACCATCGTAGTGACACCTCCAAGCGCTGTGCCAATTGCGCCATGCATTACAAGGCTACGAATGAATGCCCTGAATTCTTCCAGCGTATCACCGCTCAATTGTTGTTGATCCGAGATTCCGTTTTGGTCAAAGTCTGTATCGTCGGTCGAGTGAATCCTCTCGTACACGCCATACAAGGCAACGAAAACAGTAATTAGTACGGCCGTAACCGTTAAAGCATCAAGGAATGCAGAAAGAAAAGCCGCCATCATTGAAAACATCAATGAGAGCATCCATTTGCTCTGCACGTTCATGATTAGTTTTGCAAATACAAAGGTTAGTAATGGCTTCATGAAGTAAATGAAACTCACCATAAATATCAACAGGGCAAGTACCCCAAGATTTGCCTGTATCTCGTGCCAGACTGTTTCTGGCGACGTTAAACCCAGTGCCAGGATCGCCAACCCCAGAAGCCCGCCACTTTGCAGTGGGTAACATTTTAAAGCCATGGCCAGCGTAAGAATAAACATTGCTAGAAACATCCACCCAAGAACGGTCGTCCCGACTACCATTTTCAATGGAATGCAGAGCACCAGGAAAACCAGGATCGATGTCTTGAACCAGTCGGGACTGTTGCCTAAAAATTCTTTATATGCGATACGAGTCATTTAATACCTTCCACTGCTAATTGCTTATTAGTTACATTGTACTTTTTAATTATATTGTACTTTCGTCTCACCAATTTCTGCGTGCGCCTGCATGACGATAAATATTGTCGCGAACGACATCTATACCATAAAATGCACGCCAGACTGAATAGACACGAGTATCTCGGTCGATAGATTTCTTGATCTTCTACATTCTACTAATTTTTACAGACGCTTTCTTACTCCTTGTTAAATAATCGTCGTTAATGTCAATGCATCGAGACATTATGGTACTGCGTTTTTGGGAATATTCTAAGTTAATGAGCCTGTGTCCGCCCCGGTCGTGATGGGTAGTTCTTCCGCCATCCATTCTGACATAGAGCCGTCGTAGACTGCGACATTATCCACACCCAGCAGTTTCGCGACGCAGGCGTTAAGTGTTGCCGCAATTCCACCGCCGCAATAAGTGATCAGGCGATCGCCGATCATTTTTTGCTCGAGGATCTCTGCGAGTATTTTATCTGGTAGTAGATAGTCCTCATCCATAAGCTCGAAAAAGGGATGGTTCACCGAACCGGATATGTGCCCTGCGTAGAAAACCTCCGCTTCACCTTTATACATTTCGGGTGTAAGCGTATTGACCACGCAGGCACTTCCGTCGGTGATTGAAGAAAGCACTTCTTCCTTACTGGCGAACATCTGTGGAGAAAGATCTGTATTAAAAGTTGTGGGGACGTATTTATTCTCAGCGATTTCCAGAGCACCTTTCCAGGCTGGCAGTCCTCCGTTTAGAACTCTGACGTTTCGATGTCCTGCATATTGCAGCACCCACCAGATCCGTGTTGACCATGCCAGCATCTCAGTGGAGTAAACTACGACCGGTGTCTCCATGCTGATGCCCAGGGCACCAATTGCTTCCCCAAGGTTTTTTTCGTCTGGAATCGTGTACATAAGATTCGAGTCAGGTTCGGAAATAGCGGCATGGTCCAGAAAAACACTCCCCGGGATATGCCCGGCGAGATACCTGTCATGGCCGCTCTCTGCTGCTGCAGGATTAAGTACGACAGTAGCGTCAAAAAGACGGAGGTTAGGGTCATCAATTATTGCGACTAGCTCTTCTTCTTCAATCAGGAGTTCTTCTCTTTTCATTGTCAGGTTTCCCGGGGTTTAGTTTCCATAGGCCTGTGCAGGTAGCCAGGTAACAACAGCCTGCCAGTTAAAAATGATGGCTAAGCCTATCAATTGCAAAATAACATAAGGGAACACGCCCCTGTAGATAGTCACGATATCTACACCCTCCGGCGCGACACCTTTTAGGTAAAAGATAGCGAACCCAACGGGCGGTGTCAGGAAACTTGTTTGAAGGCAAACGGCGAACAGGATGGTGAACCAGACCGGGTCAAATCCAAGGTTGAACACAACGGGTGAAACCAGAGGGAGGATAATCAGGGTCAGCTCAATCCAGTCCAGGAAAAACCCGAGCAAGAACGTGGCGAATAAGATAGAAATGATGATGCCAGAGGGACCGAAAGGGAGTCCGAGCAGCGCCCGTTCTATGAGCTCGTCACCACCGAGTCCGCGAAGTACCAGCGAATAAGCTGTTGCACCCAGCAATACTGCGAAGATGAACGCGGTGGTACGAGTGGTTTCAAATAATACCTCTCGCAACACGGACATGTTCAGCGTCCGGTTTAGCGCCGCCAACAGTAGCGCCCCCGCGGCGCCGACTCCGGCGGCCTCGGTAGGTGTGGCTAACCCGAAGAAAATGCTGCCAAGTACGGCCAGGATCAGAAAAGCTGCGGGCACAATGGCCATGAACAGTTCCCAGACGACTTTCAGGTCGATAGGTTCCCGTTTCGTAGCAGGAGCATGTTCAGGTTTCAGGAAGCCGTAGACAAGTATATAGGTGACGTACAATCCGCCGAGCAGCGCGCCAGGAAAAACGGCGCCGAGGAATAAGTCGCCAACGCTCATAGCCATTCGGTCAGCCATCAGAACCAGCATAATGCTTGGCGGTATCAGGATACCCAGCGTACCGACCGCGCAAACGGTGCCGGCAGCGAGGCTTGTGTTGTAACCTTCTTTCATCATCACGGGTAGCCCAAGAAGAGCCAGCAGAACAACGGAGGCGCCAATGATTCCGGTTGTTGCAGCGAGCAGAAGACCAATCAGGGTGACGGTGATGGCCAGCCCGCCGCGAACCGGGCCGAGCAATTTCGCAAAGCTGGTCATAAGGCGACCGGCAATGCCTGATCTGTCCAGCAAAAGCCCCATGAAAATGAACATAGGTAACGCGACCATTACCCAGTTCTCCATAACATTCCAGACTCGATCAATCGTCAGCGACGTGTAGCTCCAATCGACACCAACTGGCACGTGAAAATCGACTTCGAGAATAATCGCGAGGGCCGTAAACAAAATTGAAAGACCACCCAGAAGCCAGGCAATCGGATAGCCCGTAAAAACCGAAACAATGAAGCCAAAAAACATGAGGAGAGCCAGGATTTCATTGGGACTCATGCCGATCTCCTGTTTGGCTTAGGAACAGGAATGACCAAACCCTGCTGAATCTTGAAACGATAGCGAGCAACAGCAGAAAAAAACCAATAAACAGCATGCTCTTGATAACCCATCGGAATGGCAGCCCTCCTGGTGAAACCGACACCTCTGACAGAGCGTAGCTGGATGCTATAAAGGGCGCAGAAAAAACCAGTATCAAAGCGGTGAAAGGCAATACACAAAGCAGGATGCCGTAGAGTTCCAGCCAGCCCTGGGTTCTGGGACTGAGCCGCTCGTGAACGACGTCAACTCTTACGTGACCATCAAGCTGAAAGGTGTATCCAATGCCGAGTAAAAAGCCGGTGCTGTAGAGGTGCCATTGTATTTCTTCCAGTTCAATTCTGCCTTGCCCGAAGGCGTATCTCAGCACGACATTGAATACGATGGTCAACAATAGCAGTAACCATATCCAGGATATGGATTCGCCAATCCAGGTGATAAATGGATCGATTCGGCGTGAAATGACAGTTGAGGGGAGCTGCATCTTCTAAAAGTCTCTTGGTAGGTACGCCAGGCGCTTCCAATGCTGGTAGCTTTCTTCAAATGTCCGCTGGGATGCAAGAATTTTTGCAAAAGACTCATTTTTGTCTGCTTCTTCTTCCAGGACATCATCGGATACCCGATTGAGCTCCCTTAAAAGTGGTTCAGGTAGACGTTCTGCCGTTACGCCGATGGCGGGGAATCCGGCGATGACTTCACCCTGAAGTGCTTCAGCGCGAGCAAGGTTTCGGGTCACTGCTGCGGTGCAGGTCGTGGTGAGTAGGTGCTTGTCCATCGCTGCGAGCAAATTCCAGACATCAAGGTTGACGATGAGGTGCGATGCGGTAAATGGCTGGTGCCAGCCCGGATAGTAATTATATTTTGCAACTCGATTGAACCCGAGTGCTTCATCAACAATTGGCAGCGAATATTCAGATGCGTCGATAGCTCCTTTTTCGAGCGCCTGGAAGATTTCTCCGGATGGCAACATGGTGACGGAAGCGCCAAGCCTTTCGATCACTCTACCGCCAATACCTGCGAAGCGAATCTTCAGGCCCTCAACATCAGACAGCTTTGTAATAGGGTCGCGAAACCAGCCGGCTGTTTCAGGACCCGTCATGCCGCAATATATTGGGTGTATGTTATGAGGCTTATACAGTTCCTCGCCCAGTTCACGGCCCCCTGCTTCAAACCACCAGGCACTGAATTCCCAGGGTTCCATGCCGAACGGTACGGCTGCGATCAAGGCAGCCGCGGGAATTTTCCCCTGATCGTAGCCGAGCCAATTGTATCCTGCTGGTACTTTGCCATCCCGGACTGCGTCCGATATACCGAGCGCGGGGACCAGTTCGCCGGGTTCGAACATCTCGAGGTGCACTGCGCCATCACTTATCTGCGTGGCAGTACCGCTGATGTATTTGGTGTTGTCGCCAAGAACCGGAAGATTGCTGGAAAAAGGGGTGGGCACACGCCAGTGAACGCGGGTCGGGGTGCCATCGCTGATCTTGGCGACAGATAATTCGCTGGGACCGTTAGGGCGCAGCGCAAGGCTTGCGACCAGCCCGACGGTAAAAGAAACGGCAACGGCTAGCGCAGCGGATCTGTTAGAAAGCATAATCCCTCCGCCAATAAAGCATAGTTCTTCTGCCAATAAAACATAGTCCCTCCGCCAATGTGGTTAGTCCTAGACTAGCATGAGGGAAGGCCTTCCAGACTATACCCGGAGCACTAATGTCAGGATAATGGGCGTCTTTTCTCAGAAACGATATTTAAACCAGTTTTAATAAACCAGAGGATAGCTAGATGACAGATGTCAGATTTGATGACCGAGTGGTCGTAATTACCGGGGCGGGTAATGGACTAGGCCGAACCTACGCACTTGAAATGGGTAAACGAGGGGCCAAGGTTGTCGTTAATGATCTTGGCGGTTCAGCGTTTGGTGATGGCGCTGATAAGGCCGCCGCCGACGTCGTCGTTGACGAAATCAAAGCAGGTGGCGGCGAAGCTGTAGCCAACTATGATTCGGTCACCGATGGTGACAAGATTGTCCAGACCGCTATGGATTCTTTCGGGAAGATTGACGTAGTGATTAATAATGCGGGTATTCTTCGCGACAAGACTTTCCATAAAATGGAAGAGCGGGACTGGGACCTGATCTATGATGTCCATGTTCGTGGCGCATTCAAGGTTAGCCACGCGGCCTGGCCCTATATGCGCGACCAGAATTACGGACGGATGATCTTTACCGCATCCGCGGCCGGTATTTACGGAAACTTTGGACAAACCAACTACGCGATGGCAAAACTCGGCCTGCACGGAATGTCTCAGACTTTGGCGCTGGAAGGTCGGTCCAAGAACATCATGGTCAATACCATCGCGCCAATTGCGGGTTCGCGCCTGACAGAAACGGTGATGCCCCAGCAACTGGTAGACGCGCTTAAGCCTGATTTTATTATGCCGCTGGTCGTAAAGCTCTGTGATGAGAACAGCCAGGAGACTGGCGGGCTATATGAGGTCGGCGCCGGATTTATAGGGAAAGTCCGATGGGAAAGAAGCAAAGGACACTCTTTCAGCGTTAGTCAGGGATTCAACGCTGAAGACGTCAACGACGCCTGGGATGAAATCGTGGATTTCACGGATGCAGATCATCCATCCAGCATTGCCGAGGCTAACAAGCCGCTTATCAAAAACCTGAAATCCTAAGCTGTATTGTCAGGCGGGACACCATGCTTTTATGGTTTCCCGCCTGATGTCCCTTGCATGACCAAAGTGTCGGTTAAACAAGTAGGAATCCGCAGGGCGCTTGCAGCAGATGCTGGTGCCTTGAACCAGATTCGATCAAAAACACCCGGTCCGTTTGCCCCGACCAGGGGGCTGGAATGTCATCTTGCCGAACCTGCTGTTTATACTTACCTCGCTGAGGACGAAGCGCCGTTTGGGTTTGTCACTGTTGGCCCCGCAACTGATTTGGAGCACGCCGGTCTGGGAGAGGTCCGTGAGTGGTTTGTATCAGCGACTTATCAGCAGCGTGGGTATGGGCGAAAATTGTTGGTGCACGGATTGACTGTCCTGAAACGAAGGATGTGTGGTTCGGCGCTTATCTGGTTGCCGGTAGAAGCAAACCGGCCACTTGATGTCTTACTAAAACATGGCTTTAAACCTTATCCAGCGCAACGCCTCGTGAACGTGGGTGAGCTAAGTAGTACCGAGCAGGCCTACCTGAAGGACCTTAGTGATTATTTTTAGGGAACAGGTGATCTAGCGGTACTTCCTGTAGTAGATGGTCACATCACCAAACTCCTTCATTTCGTCAAGGTCGGGAATTGTGGTTGCGCTGATATTGCCAATCTTTTCGAACCCTTCGAAGACGCTTTCGTCGCGAATACGTGAGTCGGCTATGAGGACTTCATCGGCGTAACTCCCTAATCGTTCCAGCCAGGGAATGTTCTCTCGATCATAAAGCACATCAGCTGCAATCAGCAGATCCACTTTATCTACGCATAGTTCAAGGTCCTCAAGGGTGTCGAGCTCGACCCGATTTGCTTTACCGTTGACGATACAAGCTTCCAGTGCATGCTTGTCCAGGTCACAGGCGATAACCGAAGTAGCACCTGATATTGCCGCTGCGATGGCGACTACACCGGAGCCTGCCCCAAGATCCAGAACCATCTTGTTCCTGCAGATCTCTGGATGGGCAACAAGATGCGCAGCAAGGACCTGCCCACTGGCCCAGCAAAATGCCCAGTAAGCAGGGTTATCTATGATGGCGTGCATCTCTTCATCGGGCAGCCTGCCTTTTGGATAGTCCGCGGAAATCAGGTATAGAGAAATATCGGGGCTTAAAGGGAGTGGCGTTACGGCGAGTGATCCCGCAGTAATTGTTTGATTTAGGTTCTTTGTGAGCAGGTCGTTCATATAAAGTGCTAGTCTATTGAATTAACCTCCCTGACTTCAAAGCCTCTTTGTGCAAGTGTTCTTTGCCTAAGAATGGGCCAGTCATTAGTATTAGGAACATTCCCGTCAGTTAATGAACAGTAGAGGTTCTTTTGCGTCCTGAAGAAATTGATCCAGCCGGTCTGAAGGTTCAACATGTTGGTCCTGTCACGATTCTGTTCGGTTATGAAAATGGGAAATACCCTTATGGAAATTCGTTAACCGTAACTGGAAGCCGGCAAACAGCGATCATCGATCCTTCTCTTGGAGTTGTTGCGCGAAAAGAAGTACTGCCGAGGGTAGATATGGTGATCCATAGTCATGTCCATGAAGATCACATCGCGGGTACCCATTTGTTCCGAGAGGTGCCCTGGCATGCTCACAGCATGGATGCGCAGGGTCTTGAAAGTATTGAAGGCTTGATGGAGATTTATGGCACGCCTTCTGGCCCTGAATACGATGCATTCAGGCAGGATATCGAAACGGCTTTTTACTATCCTGCAGGTGGTGAAGTACAACGGTTTGACGAGGGTCATGTTTTTGATTTGGGTGATGTCACGGTCACGGTATTGCATACACCAGGACATACCCGGGGTCATTGCTGCTTCCTTGTTGAGTGGGGTGAAGACCCGGCAAAAAAGCTTGTGTATCTGGGTGATATAGAGCTGACGGGTTTTGGGCCCTACTATGGGGATGCCTGGTCTGACCTTACTGATTTTGAAGAAAGTATCGAACGTTTGAAACATGTCGATGCTGGCTGGTGGTTAACCTTTCATCACAAGGGGTTGGTTGACGGTCGCGATACTTTCCTTGCGATGCTAGATCAGTTCGAATCGATGATTCAGGACAGGGAATCGCGGTTGCTCAAGTTCATCAAAGAGCCCAGGTCAATAGATGAAATCATTGATCATCGCTTTGTCTACCGGCCCGGCCAGACTGGATTTCTGATTGATGAGGTCGAACGGCGTAGCATGGGACTGCACCTTGATCGATTGATAGAGAAAGGCCACGTGAACTTTAGTGGTGGTGCGTATCAGGTGACATTATCGTTAGTGGAAGTATCGTGAGTGGAAGTATCGTGAGTGGAATTGATGTTTCAGCAATAGGGGAAGACATACCGTTACTGGAAGGACTCCGTACCACCAGAGCCATCCGGCGGTTGAAGCCGGACCCGGTACCTATTGAATTGGTCAGGAAAGTCTGTGAAGCGGGGACCTATGCGCCAAGCGGGGGAAACCGCCAACCCTGGTTTTTTGTGGCGGTGACGGAGAAAGAAAAACGAACAAAAATCGCTAACCTGTATCGATCAACCTTTCGGCAATATATCGTTCCGGCGAAACAGGCGGCCAGGTCTCCTGATTACCCTGAAGCTAAAAAGCGCAATATGAAGGCAGCGATTTACCTGGCGGAACATCTGCACGAAACGCCCGTACTGCTGTTCATCGCAGGATGGACACGTCGCAAGCAGCCACAATCACAGGCCTTGTTTCCGGCCATTCAAAACATTCTGTTGGCTTGCCGGGCAGTTGGATTAGGCGCGTCCTTAACGACCGCGCACCGTGCGCACGGTGAAGAAATTGATACGCTGATAGGTCTGAACCCGGAGAAGACACCCAGCATCGCTATGCTGCCGATAGGTTGGCCAAAAGGTCAGTATGGCAAGCCTACACGCAGGTCTATCGATAGCTGTTTCTTCGTCGATAGCTACACGGGCGAGCCTCTGGACTAGATCAGGATCGGTTCCTCGTCAGGCTCTTCATGACGCCCAGGTGTCGCGCGTTCAGCCAGGTTTGGGTCAATCGACCGGTAGTAGTACACATTGTCCTTGAGGGTTCTCTCGATTCTATTGCGACTCATCAGGCAGTGCAGGTGCGCAATGCATTCACCCAGTCCCATAAACATGGAAGCGCCTTCCAGTTTGCGCTTAAAAAGGTGGGGCAACAGGTCCACAGCAATTTGGGGCTGCACACAACTCTCTTCAAGAATCAGCATCCGGTCCTCGTGATGATCAATGAGTTCCTGGAGCCTGGCCTGGACGCCATAAAAGGGCTCATTGTGTGCAGGTAATACAAGTACTTCATCGGGAAGCAACGTCTTGAATTTTTCGTGTGACTCCAGCCAGTTGATCATTGGATTACCAAAGGGTTCAGTCGGGGAGACACTGACATTGGAGGTGATTATGGGCAGGATCTGGTCGCCTGAAATGATCACGTTCAGCTTTTCACAGTACAGGCAGACATGTTCAGGGGAATGGCCACTGCCAACAAGGATATCCCAGGAATTGTCGCCTATCATGATGTGTTCACCATCACTTAATCGTATGTAGGCATTGGGTATTGGTAAGTCTTCGGGCTCGGGTGTGAAGCTGCTACGCATTTCCGACATCTGGGTCAGAAAATCTTCGGTAAGGCCATTTCGCTGGAAATACTCGCCGGTCTGCCAGTGACCGCCATCGCGCATCATCGAATTCATCACGCGGGTCTGGTAGTACTCGCCGTAGCTCATCAGAAGTGGCGCGTGCCATAGGTCGGTTAGAAAGCCAGCCTGGCCAGTGTGATCAGGGTGCATATGCGTGCAGATCACCTGGTTGACAGGTTTCCCCCCCAGGCAGTTCTCAAAAATAGTATGCCAGTGATCCCTGGTTTCATCTCCGCGAATGCCCGTGTCAACAATCGTCCAGCCTATGTTGCCTTCAATCAGGTAAAGATTAATGTGGTTCAGTGACATCGGCAGAGGCATACGAAGCCAATAGACTCCAGGCGCCACTTCCATGGTCGTGCCGAACTCTGGTGAGGTGGAGAATGGATACTGCAGGGTTTCGTGAATAATTCTCATGACTTGTCCGTAAAAGCGATGCCTCACATCATACACGATGACCTTTGTCCGCGCCGGTCATCGCCCTGTTTGAGGTGTGGTCCTGGTGGCTGTCGTGTAGGGCTGCCAATCATTATAGCGAAGGGTTTATAAACCCTTTGTGATAGGCCCTAAGTTATAAACCAGTATCCAGCCAATAGCCTTCACCACCGTCGTCCTTTGTTTTAAGGTGTCCTGCGGTTGGGGTCGCGAAGTGAGTGCCGATAATCAGAATATCCTTGTTGACATACTTTTCCATCAATTCAACTCGTGTGGTGGTGGAAGCGGCCTGGTCAAAGTCCGCGGAGCTGGCCCAGTCCAGGTGTTCGATCTGGCAGGGGTGATGGATGCAGTCGCCGGTAATCAATGCTTCCTCACCTTCAGACTGTATATGAATACTGACATGCCCGGGCGTGTGACCGGTGGTGGGTTCCAGAAACACCTCATCACATACTCTGTGATCCATCCCCACAAGGTCAACCAGCCCGGCATCAAACACAGGCCTGACAGAGTCGCCCATGACCCCCAGGTTTAGATCGTCAGCAGCGCTACCTGAGTCAACTTTGTCTGATTCAGCTTTATCCCAGTACTCATACTCTTTCCTGCCCATCAGGTAACGCGCGTTAGGAAAGGTCGGTATCCATTTCCCATCCACCAGCATGGTGTTCCAGCCGACATGATCGACGTGCAGGTGAGTGCACATCACTGTATCTATTTCGTCTGTTTGGTAACCGGCCTTATTCAGGTCTTCCAGAAACGGCAATTTCAGATTGGTCCAGTTGGGGATGCTACGCTGTTTGTCGTTGCCGATGCAGGTGTCGACAATCATCTTTCGCGTCGGAGTTTCCACCACCAGTGCATGAATGCTCATGATCAGGTTGCCTTCTTTATCGGCAAAATGTGGTGCCAGCCAGTTGATCTCCCTGACCTTATCTCTTGTTGCCTGGGGAAGGATAAACTTGGTCCCGCCCGCGATCTCCATTTCAATCACTCGGGTGATCTTGACGTTACCTACTTGCCACTGGTTCATTGGCTGGCCTCTCTTTGGATCAGGTCGATGGCTTCTGCTAGAGACTCTGTTCGTTCCCTCCAGTTCTTTCCTCCAGTGCTGACCCGCAGAGTCGAGACACCAGCGTCACGATAAGCCTTTAACCTTTCCTTGATCATAGCCTCTGTGCCAATCAGGTTGGTCTTTAGAATCATATCATCGGGAACCCTGCGAATGGCTTCATCCTTCTTGCCGTTAATCCAGAGGCCCTGGATTTCAACAGCTTCATCAACGTAGCCAGCGCGTTTAAAAGCATCGTTGTAGAAATTGGTTTTTGCCGAGCCCATTCCTCCAAGGGTAAATGCCATGGCGGGTTTCCTGGCCTCAATCATTCGTTCGACATCGTCGCCCACCTCAAGACTGCCGCCAACCTGAATGTCGATATCTGCCAGGGTTCGGCCGGACTTTTGAAGCCCCCTTTTCAAAGGCTCAAGGAATACATCTGCATGCTCTGGAATAAAGGAGGTACCCAGCCAACCGTCAGCTAACTCTCCGGTCATCTCCATGGACTTGGGACCAAGTGTGGCAAGATAAATAGGCAAGTCCTTTCTTGGGGGCTGCGAGAGTTTGATGGGTTTGCCCTCGCCGCCAGGGCGAGGTAACAGGTAATGTTTACCCTCATATTCCAGTCGCTCGCCACTCAAACCTTTTTTAACGATCTCTACGCATTCCCTCAAGCGCCCGAGCGGGTTTGCGAAAGCTGCGCCATGAAGACCCTCGACAACCTGGGGGCCACTGACGCCAAGTCCCAGAACGAACCGGTTATTGGACACAGTTGCCAGGCTCTGGCTGGTCATTGCAATCATCGAGGGAACCCTGGAGCTGATCTGCATGATCCCTGTGCCCAGTGTGATGTTTTTTGTAACCGCTGCCAAATAGGCCAAAGGTACAATCGCGTCCATCCCCCAGGCTTCAGCCGACCAGACAAAATCAACGCCCATCTTGTCTGCCTCTACGGTGTAATCCACCAATTCATCCCAGTCTTCGCCGTTGTAATAAGCGCTTCCGATCCCAATTCCTGTCTTCATATCTATCTCTTCTAATTATTTTTGATGATCTCGTCTTCAACATCGATCAGTTTATCTTTGCCGAAGAATATCTCATTTTCGACAAAAAAAGTGGGGGAGCCGAATGCACCCATCTCAACGGATCGATTGGTGTTGTCTATAAGCGTTTGTTTGATAATAGGGTCCTGCATACCCTCGAAGATGGCGGCGGCGGGAAGCCCTGACTCCTCGAATGCGGTGCGGATAATATCCGGTTCGTCCATTTTCTTTGGTTCACACCACATGTGCTGATAGATTTCATGGATGTATCGCTCGTAGTAATCCTGGGTCTGGGCAAAGATCGCGCCACGCATGACCTGCAGGGTATTAACCGGGAAAAAAGGGTTTCGGTTGTAATCGGTGATGTTGTGCTTATTTAAGAAACGTTCCATCTCAACATTCTGGTATTCGCCTTTATTTTTAATACCCTGCAAAGTCACCGCCGGTGAAGCGTTACCCGTGGCTTTGAACACACCACCGATCAGCACCGGCACATAGGTGAATTTCACGCCAGTGCGTTTTTCTATTGAGGGTATAGCGCGATGGCTAAGGTAGGCATTTGGACTGCCAAAATCAAAATGAAATTCAACGATCACAGACTGACTCCAATAATAAGGTGCAGGTTAATTCCATCATAAAAGCTTTTAAAACTGGAAAGAAAGTACCTGATCAATCACGTTGAGTAAACCTACAGCTATGCCGGTTGCTTGATTAAACCCAATCGATGAGGTGCGTCAGGATGATGAAGGCTGAATTAGTTGCAGATATGAAGGGTTCGCTGCTTCAAATACCTAACATCGTTGGAGAGAGCTGGGTCCTGCTGATCATTTGTGATGCGAATCTTGGTGCCCCCCGGTCCTGCTTCCCATGACTCATTGATCTGTACTTATGCAGGAATCGGGATATTAGTTACTGTAGTTCAAATTTTCCGGGATGAAATTCAGAACAAAAAAAACCCTGCCGAGGCAGGGTTTCTTTCGGATTTTGGCCGGGACAATTTCGGGCGAACCTTCCATTGCTTGGTCTATCCTCCGAACCTTTCGGCCCGGGTTGAGTCCATGACCAGGGTCTAGACCCTGGTCGGACTCGTGCAGCTCTCTGCGTTCTGTTTCCTCTATTCTCCACTTCCGGCCGAGGCCTTCTGCTTCCTTTAGTCTCCACTTCTGCTTCCTGCCGCGGGTGGCTGTTTCCATCGTGCCAAACGTCTCTGGCGATTTCCGCAACCTGGCCCAGCGAGCCGTTATTTTAAGACGCCTTGCTACGTCTCCACTACTAGGGGTCGATCGCCCTCTGTGTAATGGGTCGGATATCCGGTCTACGATTCACTTCCCCCGAAGGTTCCGTGTTCCGCTGCCTCCCGAAGGTGACACCCGGTAACCCTTAAGCCGCCCTTGCCCTGGCGACTGCGACCCGGCACAGGTCTATCGGTTTGAGTTTAGTTTGGTTTCCCGTTTCCGGTTCTCCTAACCTCCCTCAACCGTCGAAGTACAATTTACAGAGGTCCTGGCGATTTGGCTATTGAAACGATTGCAACTAGCGGTGGATTAGCTGTGGATAACCTTTGGGTAAGTCAGAATATTTCCTGATAGTGATGTAGGAAATGTGAAAATCCTATGAAGTAAGGTGTAAGTTATTGTATATAAAGGAAATAAATTCATGATTTTATTTCATGTTGGTACGTAATGAAGGGGTAAATATTTTCTAGAGTAACTGATGCGCCTGCATAGACAGGCCAGCTAAAAGTTGCGTTGGTGTTTCGCCTAAACATACCAACTAATAATAAGAGGGGTAAGACAGAGTATAACCGTTAGTAAAATTATCTCATGACGGTTCTTTCCTTGGGCGCGTATCGAGCCCCGAAGATCGCAGTACGAGAGAGTTGATTGAGCTGATAATGTTGTGCCGTCAGTCCCGCAGTAGTACACGACTCATATTGCGGTAATATGAATTGCACTAACTGGAGTGGAAATAGCTCTGGATCAACTGACCACCGGAGAACAATGATGGAACTGAGAATGGATGGGCGGGTGGCCCTTGTTACTGGAGGCAGTAAAGGGCTTGGATACGCCATGGCGCATAAGTTTGCTGCGAGCGGCGCGCAGGTTTGCGTAGTTGCCCGCAATGGAGGCGAGGTGGAGGAGGCCGCTAAGCGGATTAAGCTTGAAACGGGCGCAGGTTCATTAGGGCTCGCTTGTGATGTTAGCCAGGCTGGTCAGCTCCAGTCGGTGTTTGATTCATGCATCGAAACATTTGGGAAGGTGGACATACTCATCAACAATGCCGGGCATGCAATGGCAGGTGAGTTTGAATCGATTACAGATGAAGAGTGGCAGTATGACTTTGACCTTAAGTTAATGGCAGCGGTCCGCATGTCGAGGCTGGTGTTCCCCGGAATGAAAGAGCGTCGCTGGGGACGAATTATCAACATGCTTAATACGCTCGCGAAAACGCCGGCCAGAGGCAGTGCGCCGACTTCAGTTACCCGCGCAGCAGGCATGGCGCTAACCAAGGTTCTGGCAGGTGAAGGTGCACCGCACAACATCCTTGTGAATGGATTCAACATCGGGTTGATTAAATCTGACCAGATTCAGCGCGGGTATGACAGCAAGCCGCGCGAAGAATCTTTCGATGAATTTGTAGCAAGGGCTGGTAAAAAGTCAGTTCCGATCGGTAGGTACGGCGAGGCGGAAGAATGTGCGAACCTGGCTTGTCTGCTCTGTTCCGACGACTGCGGGTTTGTCTCCGGAACTGCCATCAATATAGACGGCAATATGTCACCAGCTATGTAGTGCGGAGTTGCTTGCGAGCTTGCAGGTAAACTGATTTGATTGTGCGTTGACAATAAATAGGAAAAGCAGATGCCTGATAACTTGCCAGAGGCCCTAGTTGCAGTAAAGCGACAGGCAGAGGATTTTATCGATAAGGTGATCAGACCCCTCAGTGATAAAGAGGGTGCTGAAGTGAGTGAAGACTCCATTAGGTCTGTGAAGGAAGCCTCCAGGAAAGCCGGGTTTTTCTTTAAGACACAACCGGTAGAGTTTGGCGGTACACCTGCTTCGACACTCGAGCTGACGGTTTTACGTGAGTTGTTTGGCCGTACTAATCTTCCACTGACACGCTTCGTATTTGGGCCGGGCCCCGGCGTTCTTCACGCTGTTCAGGGAGACCTTAAATCAGGGTACCTTGATCCGGTTTTGAGGGGGGAGAAAAGAGGCGCATTTGCGTTTACCGAACCCGACAGTGCTCCGCGGGCTACGTGGGGTGTGGTGGCCGGAGACAAACTTGTCATTAATGGCCAGAAATCCTATATCACGGGTGGTGGTTCGGCTGATTTCATTTCTGCACTGGTCAATGTCGAACAAGCAAATGGCGACAAAGCAGGAACGGCGATGGTGGTGATCGATCGTAAGGCGCAGGGTGTAGCGATAGATCGAGTGTTTACTTCCCTTGATGGTAGCAGTCATGTGTCAATGACTTTCGAAAACGTCTCGGTGCCGATAACTAACATCATTGGCGAGCTTGGCGAAGGTATGCCAAGGGCGCTCGCGAATATTGGCAACGTACGGCTCATGGTGTCAGCACAAGCCTCGGGAATGTGTATGTTTGTCCTCGATTTCATCGAGAAACACATTAAGTCGCCGCACCGTTCAGGCGTTCCCCTTGGGGACAAAGAGGGTGTTCGTTTAAGGTTTGCAGATATGCGAATCGAGACATTTGTGGCACGTAGCGCCTTGTATCGAACAGCAAGAGTCGTGGACAGTGGTGATAATTCAGTTAATGAAACAGCTATAACAAAAGTCTTTACCACTGAGACAGCAGGTCGGGTGGTCGACCAGGGCGTGCAGTTATTTGGAGGACAGGCGCTGGTTGCCGGACATCCGTTGGAAAAACTCTATAGGGAAGCAAGGTCCTTGCGATTCGTTGAAGGTGCGAGTGACCTTTTGCGGCTCAACATTGCGAAAGGAAAACTGGAGCTCGGTAAAGGAAGGCTCTAGGGTTTTTCGCTTTCCGAGGGTTGTTCTTCACAAGTCCAACCCCAGTTTTCCAGTTTGGCTGCCAAAAATGTAGCTCTGTCTTCGCAGTACCCCGCCGAGGCCTTTGCGCTCCAAGGATATTCGGTCAAGTTTTCTGAGAGTTTCTCATATTTAACCCTGCAGGGTACCTGCCAGCCTTTATGTTCGTACTCGACAGAAATCATCCTGATTTCGTTATTGGCTCGACAGGTAAATTCACTAGCCAATACCGTTGGACTGGCCAAGAATACAATTAGCATACAGATCGATCGGCGCATTATTCTCATCCTGTTAGGGTCGGTAAGTGAATTGTGAGCTTCCTGGCACCAGTGCCCGGTAGGACAGGTTTGCCCAGCGGCACAGGTTTTCCCGGGTGTCTCGTGGGTCGATAATCTCTTCAATCTCAAAGAACTCTGCCGACCTAAAGGGCGAGCGAAGTTTGTTGAGTCGCTCTTTTATAGCGGCCAGGTGTCCATCGAAATCGTCTGCTTCGACTAGTTCCGCCTTGTAGGCAACCTCAATTCCCCCTTCGATCGGTAGCGAACCCCAATCCCCCGAAGGCCATGAAAAGCGGAAGTGGTGGCTGCCGGGTTTGCTATTGGCGGCGCCAGCAACCCCAAAAGCCTTTCGGATTACAACGCTGCAAAATGGCACAGTAGTTTGCCCCAGTGCAGCGAGTGCCTGGGATCCAAACCGAATCGTCGAGTTTTCCTCTGACTGTTTGCCAATAAGAAACCCCGGGCAATCAACGAGGTGCACCAATGGCAGGTGGAAAGTCGATGCAAGGTCACAGTGTCTGATGAGTTTTCGGCAGGCATCTGCTGTCCAGGCTCCGCCGTAAATCATCGGATCTTCGGCGAAAACCGCCACAGGAACTCCGTCGAGCCTGGCGAGCCCGGTAATAATAGATTTGCCCCATTTTCTGCCAATCTCAAAGAATGAACCGGTATCTACTACGGCATTGATGACCGGGCGCATTTTGTACACCTTCCTCGGGTTTTTGGGGACGACGTCCAGTAGAAACGTCTCTTTTCGGTCAATCGGGTCGTTGGTGGGGATTCGCGATGGAATCTGGTCGACGTTCTCGGGCAGGTAAGATAGAAACTGTTTCGCCATGGCAAAGGCTTCTTCTTCCGACTGTGCTTCGTCGTCGATGGCACCGTTTCGAGTATGGATTTTGCTCGAACCGAGTTCTTCCTTGCTGACGTCGCCCAGGTTTGCCCAGTCAACCAGTGCCGGGCCGGCGATCATCATTTGTGCGGTGTCTTTGACGATGACGGAATAATGTGAGGAGGATACCCGCGCTGCGCCTATACCGGCGACGCTGCCGAGCGCCAGTGAGACTGAAGGAGCAATACCTAAATGGCCGACGATGACTTCCCAGCCAGCTACTCTTGGAATATAGGTTCGGCCAGCTGTTTCTATGGTCTTCACCGAGCCGCCGCCACCCATGCCATCGACCAGACGTATATGTGGAAGTCTAAGCTCAACTGCCAGGCCTTCAGCCTGTTGCCTCTTGCCCGCTATCGAGGCATCTGCCGATCCGCCTCGGACCGTGAAATCATCGCCTGAAACAATAACCGGTTTACCGTCTATTTCTGCGGTTCCGAAAATATAGTTTGAGGGGGTGAAATCCTTGAGGTTTCCGTTTTCGTCGTATTCCCCTACGCCGGCCAGCTTGCCTATTTCATGGAAGCTCTCTGGGTCGACTATTTTGTCCACGCGCTCCCGAATGGTCAGTTTCCCGAACTCATGTTGCCGGGCTACTTTTTCTTCCCCACCCATCTTCTCGGCCAGGTTGTTGCGTAAAGCTAATTCGGAGATTTCATTTTCCCAGCTCATGCCAGTCCTCGTTCGTTCATTGCAGCCATACCTGATCATATCAACTTCAGCAATCTCTGGTTAAGCTCTTTTGTGGCTGTGACTGCATTAAACCCGTACTCGAGGCACCACAAATCAGAGCATATTCATGTTTTTTCTCTGGCCGCGTTCGCCTTAATTTGACAAAAAATCCTCTTAAGCAGTGCATCCTTAGGTACACTTCTGTCCTTTGTCAGCAAAATGGAATTATGTTGTGAAAGAATATCGGCAACACAAATATGAAGTGCCCGAGGGAGCTACCGAGATCATTCTGGTGCGCCATGGAGAGTCGCGAGCTGCCACGGCTGACAATCCTTTTCCGTTGGTGGAGGGGCAGGGTGATCCTGAACTGGCGTCACAAGGTCGACAGCAGGCCGTTGCCGTTGGTGAGCGCCTAAAGCATCTTCCCATTAACGCGGTTTACGTCACCAGCCTTCAGAGGACAGTAGAAACCGCCGCGCCTCTGTGTGCTCATCTCGATATGGAACATCGGGTGGATCCGGATTTACGAGAAGTTCATCTTGGGGATTGGGAAGGAGGTAAGTTTCGTATCATGGTCCATGAAAATCATCCCCTGTACGTTAAGATGCATGAGGAGGAACGTTGGGATGTCATTCCAGGCGCTGAATCGAGGGAAGCATTGCAGGAAAGAATCGGTAGAGGCCTACATCGAATTGCGCAGGCGCATCCGAATGAACTGGTAGTCGCCGTGCTGCATGGAGGTGTCATCGGGCACATCATCGCTGAAGCGACAGGATCGACGCCATTCGCATTTAACGGTTGCGACAATGGTTCTATTTCCAGAATTGTGATGGTCGATGGAAAAATAGTTGTCCGTGGATTCAACGATGTCAGTCATCTTGGCAATGCAGAGACATTGGCGCCATTACCTACCTAAGAAAACCAAATAAAACGACCTGGGGAAGCCCGTATGAAAAATGCCTATGAGCAGTTAACAGAACATTTTCGAAAAGTGGGTGACCTGGACCATGTCTATTCGATCAGCTCGTGGGACGAAGCGGCAATGATGCCCGAAGGCGGTGGCGCTGCGCGCGGCCAGGCGATGGCAACCCTTGGGGTCGTGATTCATGAAATGCAGTGCAGTGAAAAGATTGGCGAGTGGCTGGACGCCTGTTCGAACCTCGATCTGGATGATTGGCAGGCGGCTAATATCCGAGAGATAAAGCGCGAATATGACAGTGTGACCTGTTTGCCTTCAGATCTGGTTCACGCCACTTCGCTTGCGTCGTCCAGAAGCGAACAGGCATGGCGAAAGTGCAGGGCAGACAATGACTGGCAGACGATGCAACCATTACTTGAAGAGGTGGTTAACCTTGCGCGGCAGAGCGCTGTTGCAAGAAGCGAAAAAACAGGGCTATCCCTCTACGATTCGCTGCTCGAGACCTATGAGCCGGGAATGCGGTCGGAAAAAGTCGACCAATTATTTAGCGGCCTGAAGGATTTTCTGCCGGGCTTGGTCGAACAGGTCGTGGAAAAACAGTCAGGGACGCCGCTCGTGCCAATGGGAAACAACTTTTCAATAGATAAACAACGAGACCTGGGCATCAAGGTCATGGGCATCCTGGGGTTTGATTTTGACCATGGCCGCCTGGATGTTTCCCACCATCCGTTTTGCGGTGGTGTTCAACAGGATGTACGTATCACTACTCGATATACCACAGAAAACTTTGTTGAATCACTGATGGGGGTGGTTCATGAAACCGGCCATGCAATGTACGAACAGGGCAGGCCAAAAGGATGGGCGGGGCAACCGGTTGGTGTTGCTCGCAGTTCTGGTGTTCATGAGAGCCAGTCGCTGTTAATGGAAATGCAGGCCGGGCGGTCACCGGAGTTCCTGAAATTTTTAGCACCGGTTATTCGTGAAAACTTCGGCGTTAGCGACGATGAAGCTGGTTGGTCTGATGACAACCTGCACCGTCTGTACACGCATGTGGAGCGAGGGCTAATTCGGGTCGATGCAGATGAGGCGACCTATCCGCTGCACGTGATCCTTCGTTATGAAATTGAAAAGGAGTTGATCGAAGGTTATGTGCAAGTCGCTGATATTCCTGAGCTCTGGAATAGCAAGATGGCTGAATATCTTCAGCGTGATACTCGCGGTGATTACAAGGATGGTTGCCTGCAGGATGTTCACTGGAACGCTGGTTTGTTTGGATATTTTCCAACCTACACCCTTGGCGCTATGATGGCAGCGCAGATTTTTGCGGCCGCCAGACGGGCGATGCCAAGTGTGCTGGATGATATCAGCCGGGGTGAGTTCAGTAACTTACTGAGTTGGCTACGTGAGAATGTGCACGGCAAGGGAAGTTTCCATTCTGTGAGTGACCTCCTGGTATCTGCTACGGGTGAAGACCTGAACGAGGCGTTTTTTGTTAATCACCTGAAGCAGCGATATTTGGCCTAGCATTGGCAATGCTGGTCTGTGTACCAGCATGCTTCCCGCTCTTCTATGACGGCTTTTAGGACTTCTTCGATTGTTCGCCGTTGATCCGATGTCTTGTTAACTGATCGTCCAGAATGGTTGGTGCTTTCGCAACAGGGTTGAGTTATCTAAACTCTGGTTACAAGTCGCTCAGAGCCTGGACCAAAGCGCGTCGAAAGATATTTTCATGGCGCTGCTAATCCCCTCGGAATCCATGATGACGACCGTCTGGTAGTCTCCACCCAGAAGCGAAATCATCGCGCACTTGGTGCCGTAGATTGCGACGTAGGAAGCTGCCTGGTCCTGCTTGGTATCCTCTATCCATTTACGGTCGGACAGTGGTTGGTCCTCACCCCCCTCACCAATAGCAAGAACATTTACATGTATGCCTGCTTTAACCCGCGCTCGGGTAAAACCTGGGAAAGGTCTATAGAGGTACTTCCTGATTCGGCGAGATGAATAGACCCGGTAGTGCTTTTCCGTTGATTTTCCAACAGTATTCAGAATGTCCCTTAAAACATACTCAACGCCTTCATCTCCCTCGTAGTGAAACACGCTTGTTTGCGTGGTGTCTGGCATTATTTCCTGAAGGTTTGGCAGAATCTCCTGTTCCAGGCGATCCGCGGCCTCATTGGTTTGTTGCTGGATCTGCCTTGCCCGTCGAACCAACACATCGGGTGGCTCGGCGCAGAAGAACTTTCGTTTCCCCTGGGGGAAGTAAGTCACTAACGACATGGTTCGCAGGCGCTTTAATTCCTCGTAAACGGTGCCGCGGTTAATGCACGCTGAGGAAGCGATATCTCTGATGGAGCTGGGTCCCAGCTTCAGGAGGGTGAGGTAGAGGTCTGTCTGGCGCTCCGATATGCCCAATTCTTTAAGGGTTTCGTGAATTATCATGTCAAAAGTAAGCTGACAATAGGGTCTTGTAAATCATGGTGCAGAATAATAGGGGCTTTGTCCACCTATAACAAGTCAGATAATTTATGACATAAATTTCATTTGATGATTTTCAACCAACCCATCAAAATGTAACGATGAGTTTTTCGAGTCTGAATGATATTGAGGCCGCCGCCTTTGAGCGCGATGGATACACCGTCGTCAGGAACATGGTGCCTGCGCAACGGTTTGGTGAGTTACGTACTATCGCGACCGATCACCTCAGCCAATTGATTGCACCGATTGAGTTCGAAGTAGATGTTGGTTACCCCGGCGCACCGGTCGATGTGAGCTCACCGGGTGCGGATACCTTGCGGCGGTTACTGCAAGCATTTGCCAGGGATGAGGCGTTCAGGCTTTGGGCGCTCGATCCGGAAGTAAAGCGCATTCTCGCTTGTCTCTTGCAGACCGAGGAAGACCTGTCAGTATCCCAGTGTCACCATAATTGCATCATGACTAAGGCGCCGGGGTTCAGTAGTGTGACCCTGTGGCACCAGGATAGTCGCTACTGGGCCTTTGATTATGAAAACCTGGTGAGCGTTTGGCTGGCACTGGGGAAAGAGGATAAGACCAATGGTTGCCTGCGGGTCATTCCAGGGTCGCACAAGCTGGATCCTGATTCCGGTAGGTTTGATGCCGCCATGTTCCTCCGGCCCGACCTCTCGGAAAACAAGTCGCTGATCGAGCAGGCCATAACAGTTGAGCTGAATCCTGGGGATGTTCTGTTTTTCCACAGCAGGCTGTTTCATGCCGCGGGTCGAAACCTGTCAGACGAAACC
>Ga0209263_1000078_pt1 | contig 71305 bp, 70 predicted proteins | sample SaaInlV_DNA_100m_FD_184684 | JGI IMG/M metagenome (GOLD analysis project Ga0209263, IMG submission 184684) | Marine microbial communities from expanding oxygen minimum zones in the Saanich Inlet - SI075_LV_DNA_100m (SPAdes) (version 2) | ecosystem: Environmental > Aquatic > Marine > Unclassified... | reverse complement strand
CCGACGCCTGCCGCCAGGATGCATACTTCAAGGGATTGGGTCATGGCACAAGTTTACCTCAAAAGACCTATTCTAAACGGACACAAAAAAGGCGGCCAAGGCCACCTCGTGTCATTTTATTGATGTCATGGCCATTCCAGCCAAGATGACAGTGGTCGGTGCGCAATCTCAGGTCAATTGAACGAACAGCCCTATGCGCTAAATAGCCGACCATAAACAGCCTAACGTTTTTTGTTGCGAACCTTCTGAATGGTTCGCAGCATTGCCGCTTGTTCCTGCAGGTCCGCGGTAACACGTGCAAAGTCGATATCCGATCTCTGGCCTGATAGCTCCAGTTCCGCTTTCTTCTTCGCCTCCAGCGCCTCCGCTTCGTCAAGATCGTCGGCACGCATAGCCGTGTCTGCCAGAATAGTGATTGAAGTTGGCTGAACTTCAATGAAACCGCCCGACGCAAAGAAGATTTGTTCTTCGCCGCCCTCAAGGATTAACCGAACAGGGCCGGGCTTCACCCCGGACAACAGAGGTGTGTGACCCGGTAAAATACCCAACTCGCCAATGGTGCCAGATGCAACAACCATCTCTACCTGTCCGGCAAAGATTTCTTGCTCTGCGCTAACGATGCTACAAAAAACTGTAGAAGCCATTTAGTTACCTATAGTGTTTTGGCTTTTTCGATGGCCTGTTCGATGCTGCCGACCATACTAAAGGACGCTTCTGGCAAGTCATCATATTCGCCATCCATAATACCTTTGAAACTTCGAATGGTATCTGCAAGAGACACGTAGACACCGGGCTGACCGGTGAATACTTCTGCAACGTGCATTGGCTGCGAGAAAAACTGGCTGACTTTCCGAGCCCGGTAAACAGTCAGTTTATCTTCTTCTGACAACTCATCCATACCCAGGATCGCAATGATGTCCTTAAGTTCCTTGTATCGCTGCAAGATACTCTTAACGCCTTCCGCGACATCGTAATGTTCATCACCAACCACTAGTGGATCAAGTAGTCTTGACGTTGAATCAAGTGGGTCTACCGCTGGATAGATGCCCAGTGACGCAATATCTCGGGACAGGGTTACCGTTGAATCAAGGTGGGCAAATGTCGTTGCCGGGGAAGGGTCAGTCAGGTCATCAGCGGGTACATAGACCGCCTGAATGGACGTAATAGAACCGGATTTCGTCGTAGTAATTCGTTCCTGAAGAACACCCATCTCTTCCGCCAGCGTGGGCTGATAGCCTACAGCTGATGGCATACGACCTAATAGCGCTGATACTTCCGTACCCGCAAGTGTATATCTGTAAATATTGTCAACGAAGAACAACACGTCACGACCATCATCACGGAACTTTTCTGCCATGGTCAGACCAGACAGTGCTACGCGAAGCCTGTTTCCGGGTGGTTCATTCATCTGTCCGAATACCATCGCAATCTTGTCGATGACGCCGGCATCCTGCATCTCATGATAGAAGTCGTTGCCTTCCCGAGTACGCTCCCCAACACCAGCAAATACAGACAGACCACTGTGTTCACTCGCGATGTTGTTGATCAGTTCAAGCATGGTGACGGTTTTACCAACACCCGCTCCACCAAACAGACCAACCTTACCGCCTCTGGCAAAGGGGCAGATCAGGTCAATAACCTTTACACCCGTTTCCAGCAGATCACGACTACCAGCCTGCTCTTCGAAGGTAGGTGGCGCCCGGTGAATCGGCATACGTTCTGTTTCATTGATCGGGCCGCGATCATCAATTGGGTTACCTAACACGTCCATAATCCGGCCAAGTGTTTGTTCCCCAACCGGCACTGATATTGGCCCCTCGGTATTTGATACCGCAAGTCCACGACTAATACCTTCGGATGAACCCATCGCAATCGTTCGAACAACACCATCACCCAACTGCTGCTGGACCTCCAACGTGGTGTTGTTCTCGTCAATCATCAAGGCGTCATACACCTTGGGCACATCGTTACGTGGAAATTCAACATCAATAACCGCACCAATTACCGATACGATACGTCCGCTACCCATTGCTAATTCCTCTTCTACTTAACACTATGGAGGTGCCTGCTATACCGCAGCAGCACCACTGACAATTTCTGATAGTTCCTGTGTAATCGCAGCCTGCCGGGCGTTGTTCATGATCAGCTGTAGCTCATCAATCAGATCACCTGCATTATCTGTGGCGCTCTTCATTGCGATCATCTTCGCAGCCTGTTCACAGGCCACGTTCTCAACCACTCCCTGATACACCTGGGATTCAATGAACCTGGTGACCAGGCCTTCAATCAACTGGCGCGCATCCGGCTCATAAATATAGTCCCAGCGATGCTGCATACCCTCGTCTTCCTCAGGGTCCAGCGGTACCAATTGTCTGATCGTAGGGGTCTGGGTCATGGTGTTAACGAATACGTTGTTCGCAAGGAAAATCTTGTCGACTTTACCTTCCTCAAATGCATCGAGCATAACCTTGATGCTACCTATAAGATCGCTGATCTGCGGAGATTCACTAACATGTGAACTGGCCGCAACAACGTTTCCGCCGTAGCTTCTGAAAAATTGCGCCCCCTTGTTGCCGATAAGACACAGATCGTATTCAATTCCCTGTTCTGACCAGGTTTTTATTTCACTAATCACTTTCTTGAGCAGGTTTATGTTGAGACCACCACACAAACCCTTATCGGTGGTGATAACAATGAAACCGACCCGTTTAACGTCACGCTCTACCATAAACTCGTGGTGATACTCGGGCGAAGCATTGGCGACATGACCAATCACAGATCTGATGTGATCAGAATAGGGCCTGCCCCTTGCCATGCGTTCCTGGGCTTTACGCATCTTGCTCGCCGCTACCATTTCCATGGCACTGGTGATCTTCTGCGTATTCTTAATACTGCCTATCTGTTTTCGGAGCTCTTTGGCATTCGCCATAACTGCCTCGTTAGTGAACTATTGCTTACCAGGACTGTGTTGATTTGAACGCTTCGACGGCCTTGTGCATCCGATCGACAACATCATCGGAGTAAGCACCTTCTGCATTAACCTCATTCATAAAGTCAGCGTGCTGAGAGTTCATGTAAGAGACCAGGGCAGCTTCGAAATCCAGCACCTTCTCTACCTCAACATCCTGCAGAAAACCTTCGTTCGCCGCATAAAGCACCACGCCCATTTCAGCAACGGTCATCGGGGCATACTGTTTTTGCTTCATGAGCTCGTTAATTCGCTCTCCATGTTCCAGCTGCCTTCGAGTCGCGTCATCGAGATCAGATGCAAACTGTGAAAAAGCCGCCAGTTCACGATACTGGGCTAGTGCAAGCTTGATACCACCAGAAATCTTGGACATAAATTTCATCTGAGCATCACCACCAACTCTGGATACTGAAATACCCGGGTTCATGGCTGGTCGTTCGCCCGCATTAAACTTGTCAGATTCCAGAAATATCTGTCCGTCTGTAATCGAAATAACATTGGTTGGAACGAATGCAGATACGTCACCCGCTTGCGTCTCAATAATAGGCAGTGCCGTCAGGGAACCTGTCTTACCTTTAACCTCACCATTAGTAAAAGCTTCAACGTAATCGGCATTTACTCGAGCAGCACGTTCCAGCAAGCGGGAGTGGAGGTAAAATACATCACCTGGATAGGCTTCACGTCCTGGCGGGCGTCTTAGCAGCAAAGATACCTGTCTGTATGCCCACGCCTGTTTTGTCAGGTCGTCGTAGATAATCAGTGCATCTTCGCCGCGGTCACGGAAATACTCACCCATCGCACAACCAGAGTAGGCTGAAACATATTGCATAGGCGCAGGGTCCGCAGCACCAGCGACAACGACAATCGTGTTCTCCATCGCACCATGCTCTTCAAGGATGCGAACCACGTCTGCAACCGATGAGAGCTTCTGGCCGATAGCGACATAAACACACTTAATACCAGATTTGGCCTGGTTAATAATTGTATCGATGGCAATCGCCGTCTTGCCTGTCTGCCTGTCACCAATGATCAATTCGCGCTGGCCCCGGCCAACAGGAATCATCGAGTCGATACACTTGAGGCCAGTCTGGACCGGTTGGTCAACGTGCTTACGAGCAATAACACCCGGCGCGACCTTCTCAACGGGCGATGAACTGGAGGCGTTGATTGGCCCCTTACCATCGATAGGATTACCAAGCGCGTCTACGACGCGACCGAGCAATTCAGGTCCGGCTGGAACTTCAAGAATTCGACCCGTGCATTTTGCAGTCTGGCCTTCTCGAAGACTTTTGTAGTCTCCCAGCACCACCGCACCGACAGAGTCGCGCTCCAGGTTCAGAGCAAACCCGAACAAATTGCCCGGAAACTCGATCATTTCACCGTTCTGGACATCCGCCAGACCATGAATCCGGACAATACCGTCAGATACACTGACGATGGTTCCTTCATTTCTGGCCTCGGACGAGACATCAAGCTTTTCAATTCGTTGCTTGATAATCTCGCTAATTTCGGAAGGATTCAGTTGTTGCATATCCTGTTCCCCAAAGGAAAGTTAAATTCTATTCGTACGTTCAAATTCTGTTTACATCGCGGCTCAATCAAGCCGTTCTTACATTATCTAACCAGGCTTCTGAATCTAGCTAAGCACCAGAGATAGCTTTTCCAGCCTACCTTTCACCGAGTCATCGATAACCGTATCCTCTGCGCGAATGACGACACCGCCAATCAGCAACTTGTCGACCTCGGTTTCAATATTAATGTCTCGTTGCAGCATGCGTTGCAGCGCCGCACCCAATTCAATTTTTTCCTGATCAGATACTTCGAATGCGCTAGTTACCTCTACGTCCATGGTCTTTTCATGGTTCGCTTTTAACAACTCAAATAGCTCAGCAATAGTCGGCAGCAAAGCAAGTCGACCATATTCGGCCAATACGCTGACAAAATTCTGGCCGTCCTGGTTAAGATCATCACCCATCAACTGCAGAATAAGGCTGGTTTCGTCTTCTGTCGTCAGTGTCGGGTTATCGAGTGCTTCTTCTACTATAGGTTCCGAGACTGCTGCAGCCAGCAGGCTCAGCATCCTGGACCAGGTTCCAAGGCCGTCTGTTTGATCCAGCCCCCTTGAAAACGCTGCTCTGGCGTAGGGCCTGGCGATCGTTGGTAATTCTGCTTCAGCCATCCTAGCCTCTAGAGTTGCGCACTAAGTTTAGACAGCATCGCTTCGTGTGCAGCACGGTCAACAGATGCTTCAAGAATTCTCTCAGCACCCTCAACTGCCAGCTCACCAACCTTCGCCCGAAGCTCTTCCCTGGCGCGATTGATCTCTTGATCAATCTCTGCTTGAGCGCCCTCTACAATACGGGCTGCCTCATCAGTTGCCTTGGCTTTAGCTTCTGCTTCAATCTGCGAAGCTCTCGTTCTGGCCTGAGCAATCAGTTCTGCTGACTGCTTCTTGGCTTCTTCGAGTTCAAGGCCTGCTGATTCGTTGGCTTGTTCCAGCTGCTTCTCCGCGGCCGTTGCTTTCTCTAGTCCGTCAGAAATAGCTTGCTGGCGTTCTCTCATAATTGACGTGAGAGGCGGCCAAACATATTTCATGCAAAACAAGACGAAGAGGATGAAAGAAATCGCCTGCCCCAGCATCGTCAAATTAATATTCACAGTTCACCTCTGGCTTTAATTAAGCGTCTCGCGAGAATCTATAGCGCAAAGATCATGTAAAGCGAAATACCTACTGCAATAATAGGCACAGCGTCAACCAGCGCGAGTACGATAAATAGTTGCGTCAGAAGCATAGGTTGTAGTTCCGGCTGACGGGCAACACCTTCAAGGTATTTACCGCCCAGAACACCAATTCCAACTCCACTACCGATGGCACCTAACCCCATAAGGATTCCACCTGCGACCAAGATAAGCTCTTCCATTAATTACTCCTACTTTATAAGCCGTTTTTTAAAATCAGTGTTCGTCTACTTCACTGGCCTGGGACAAATAAACTATCGTCAGGATCATGAAAACAAACGCCTGTAAAACAATGATCAAAATATGAAAGATCGCCCAGGGCAGCGATAGCGCCCATTGCGCCCAGAAGGGCAACAAAGCAATCAAAATGAAAATCATCTCGCCGGCATAGAGATTGCCGAACAAGCGGAGCCCGTGAGACAGCGGCTTAGCCACCATGTCCACAAATTCCAGAATAAAGTTAAACCAGTACATGCTCCAATGAGGTATTGGATGCGTCACCAGGCTGGCGCCGAATTTTATCGGACCTTTCATTTTAAAGTTATAAAAGAGCACCAAAAAAAACACAGAAATTGACATGCCCAGGGTCGCGTTTGGATCGGTGGTCGCGACCACCTTCATGTAGGGAATCCCCGTCATCGACGCCACATAGGGGATCCAATCAACAGGCACTAAGTCCATCAAGTTCATCAAGAATACCCAAACCAGGATGGTCAACGACAAAGGGCCAATAATCGCATTCGGTTTGTTTCCGAAGACTTGCGTAATGTTGTCTTCTACAAACTCTACGGCCATTTCGCAGATATTTTGCAGCGTGCCAGGAACACCTGCCGTCGCACTTCTTGCCGCCATCGTGAATATGGCAAGGAACAGTCCGCCAAGGAATATCGACCAGAACATGGTGTCCACATGGATTGACATGAAACCCATTTCAGCAATATCTTCAGGTCCATGGGCAAAGCCCCACTCACCATCAGCAAACCTTCCATAAGTGAGGTTTGTCAGGTGATGCTGAATATACTCGGAAGAGTTTGCGTAATCCCCAGCCATGTTTATCTGCTGTCCTTCTGTTTAATGCGCTTTGGTAGAAGCTGCCGTCTGAAGCATATCTTCAACCTGCTTTATTAGTGTCAACGCTTCAGTAACCTGCGAGACCCATACCAAAGGATAACAGCCACACATAACTGCAATCCTACAAATGTACCAAAAAACACCAACACATTCAGTGGCTTAACGAATACAAACACCAGAGCAAACAGGGCTATTGTTAGGGCAAACTTGCCCACCTCGCCTCGCAGTACCTGGCTAAGGCCTGGATCACCTTTGATCACAGGTCTCAAGCTCACCACCAGTGTGTAACACCCGGGAACGATGCAGGTTATTCCTGCCATCACGGCAGATATTGCCGCTACCCGGTCAAAAACCAAACACAAAGCTGATGCAAGAAGTGTCGCAAAGAACTGTGCTGCAACGATTTGAAAAATCGGCGATTTGGTTAAATTGCCCAATCGGTTAGCCGCCTTTGCTTTCATTAAAACCAAAAGATTTCTTATTCAAAAACGCCCGCTTCGTCGCGGGGCAGAGTATAGAGATTAAGCAGTACCGGAGCAACTTGGAACGTCAGTTTTTATGAGGTTAAGTCGGAATTACCACTACTTTGCTAAAGAGGCACTAACTGTCAGTTCTTTACTCCTTCTGGTAGCCCATCTTCGACAGTATTCCGTCGAGTTCATCGAGGGAGCTGTAGCTGATCACCAACTTTCCTGTGCCTTTCTTGGTATGCCTTATCTGGACTGGCTGACCCAGGGTTTGGCCAAGACTCTGTTCAAGCCGCCTTGTATCTGCATCCTGACCCGGCTTCACTCCTGTGCCCCCAGTGGTCTTACCGGCAGCTCGAACCAGTTCTTCTGTCTGTCTTACGTTTAGCCCCCTGGCAACAACCTGTTTGGCGACCGCTACCTGTCCATTAACCTCAAGCGTCAGCAGCGCACGGGCATGACCCATTTCCAGGTCTCCTGCCACCAGCATTTCCGCAACCGGCGGCGCCAGTTGAGTCAATCGCAGCGTATTTGTCACAGCACTGCGAGATTTACCAACCGCATCAGCCACTTCCTGATGAGTAAACTGGAAATCATCGATAAGCCGCTGCAAGGCGGTAGCCTCTTCCAGAGGGTTCAGGTCTTCCCGTTGGATATTCTCGATAAGAGACATCGCAAGGGCTGATTCGTCATCGACGGTTCGGATAACTGCCGGTATTTTCTCTATGCCTGCTAATTGTGCAGCTCTCCAGCGCCTTTCACCCGCAATGATCTCGTAACGATCATCGCCAATTGGCCGCAGCACAATTGGCTGGATGACACCCTGGGCTTTTATCGAATCGCTCAGCTCTGCAATGGATTCCTCAGCAAAATAGGTTCTCGGCTGATACTTTCCAGGCTGAATGAATTCTATTGGAATCTCTTCGAGACCGGTTTTGGGTGGCGCTACTTCTTCCTTCTTTGGAAGCATTGCATCCAGGCCCCGGCCCAAACCTCTTTTCTTAGCCGCCATTATTTAGATTCCTCGAAGTTACAACGCTTGCTGAGTTCTGTCATGGAGCGCCCGGGTATTGCTTCAACACCTCACCCGCGAGCGCCAGGTAAGCTTTCGCCCCACGTGAGTATTTATCATAAAAAAGTATCGGCACGCCGTAACTTGGCGCTTCAGCCAGGCGGACATTTCTAGGTATTATTGTTCGGTAGACAGCATCGCCAAAGTGATCAATCAACTCCAAGGACACTTCCCTGCTTAGGCTATTGCGCGGATCGTACATGGTACGAACCAGCCCCTCGATCTTCAGCTTAGGGTTGAGCGATGATTTTAAACGACTGATGGTATCCATCAATGCAGATAATCCCTCAAGCGCATAATATTCACATTGCATGGGAATGATGACACTGTCCGCAGCAACCAGTCCATTTAAAGTCAGCAACCCCAGCGCAGGCGGACAATCAATGATAATAAAATCATAGCGTACTCGAACGCCAAGTAGTGCCTCACGGAGCCTGTATTCCCGCCGGTCAAATTCAATAAGCTCAATCTCTGCACCGGACAGGTCAGCATTTGCTCCCAGTAAGTCGTATCCAGCCGCCTCAGCGTTTTCAATCGCATTAGCAGCCTCAGCGTCACCTACCAGAACATCATAAATCGATTGATCCAGGTCTGATTTGTCGAGGCCACTACCCATTGTCGCGTTACCCTGGGGGTCGAGGTCAACTAACAACACTTTTCGATTCATCTTCGCAATGGAAGCTGCAAGGTTTACGCTGGTTGTCGTTTTACCGACACCTCCTTTCTGGTTAGCAATGGCCAGTACAACTGTCATCGTTCAATCTCTATTAGATAGCGCTCGGAGGATAAACCAGGAACATTCAGTTGATGAATACTCTGCTTAAAACCCGGTAGAGGTGTAACTTCGCTTTCCGCTGGCCCCTTCATGGCAAACAGGCTTCCTCCTGGTGCCAACAGGTGCGAGCAAGCCTTAACAAAATCGTCCGTGCCTGTGAATGCGCGACACACGACTTGATCGAATTCCCCCTGGAAGTCCTGGGCTCTTGATTGAACTACTTCTATATTTTTGATGCCCAATTCGATCGTTACCTGAAGCATAAACCGCGTTTTCTTGCCGTTAGAGTCGAGCAGTATAAAGTCTTTGTCTTCATTGATCAGCGCGAGAGGTATACCCGGCAAACCGGCTCCACTGCCCACGTCAAGTATCCGGGGGCCACTAAGATAAGGTTGAATGGACAGTGAATCCAGTAAATGTACCAAGACCATCTGTTCCGGGTTATCAATCGAGGTCAGGTTGGTAACTTTGTTCCATTTAGTGATGAGCGCAAGGTATTGCTCCAGCTTGTCGGCGACCTCGAGATGAGATTCAAGCGACAACGCGACCAGGCCGCGCTCTATCTTCTCTTTGAGGTTCATCAGGCGCTTTGTCTTACCTGGGTCTTACCCTGCTTTTTCAAATGGATCAGCAATATAGAAACGGCTGCTGGTGTTACACCGGATATTCTTCCTGCCTGACCCAGGGTTGCTGGTTTTACCTGGTTTAGTTTCTGGACGACTTCGTTCGAGAGCCCATGGATCTCAGTATAATCAAGGTCTCCCGGAAGCGGGAAATCTTGCTGCGCCTTAATACGATCTATTTCATCCAGTTGCCTGACGATATATCCCTGGTACTTACAATCAATCTCTACCTGTTCGGTGACATGCTCTGGTAACCTCTCGTGGCCGATTGCGCTGAGCAGTTCGCTGACTTTTACTTCAGGTCGCTTTGCCAGATCGTGCAGGGAATACTCCCTGCTGAGGGTTTGACCGAGCAGCGCTTCAACCCCCGCTTCACCCGGCTGGATGAAACCGACCCTCATTTCATCGCTCAGTCGATCGATCTGATTCCGCTTTTCACAGAAACTATTCCATCGGTCTTCGCCGACTATGCCAAGCTCTCGCCCCATTTCTGTCAAGCGCCTGTCGGCGTTATCTTGTCTCAATATCAGCCGGTACTCTGCCCGGGATGTGAACATTCGATAAGGTTCACGTGTTCCCATGGTAATAAGATCATCAATCAACACACCGATGTAAGCTTCGCTGCGTTTGGGGCACCATGGCGCTTTACCCTGCGATTGTCTGGCAGCGTTAAGACCCGCCACCAGCCCCTGCGCGGCGGCTTCTTCATACCCGGTCGTACCATTAATCTGACCTGCAAAATACAATCCTTCTACATGGCGCGTCTGGAGACTGGGTTGCAGTTCTCTTGGTTCGAAATAGTCATATTCAATGGCATAGCCCGGCCGCGTGATGTGCGCGTTCTCAAACCCCTTGATCGAGCGAACCAGATTGACCTGAACATCATAGGGCAAACTGGTACTGATACCGTTCGGATAGAGTTCATGGGTACCCAGCCCTTCTGGCTCGATAAATATCTGGTGGGAATTCTTATCCGAAAATCTAACAACCTTGTCCTCAATCGATGGACAATAACGAGGCCCTACGCCTTCTATTTCTCCGGAATACAGGGGAGAACGGTCCAATCCGCCACGAATAATATCGTGGGTTTGTTCACTCGTGTGGGTGATATGACAGGAAACCTGTCTCGGGTGATCCGCCAGGGTAGACAGATAAGACATCATCGGCCTTGGTTCATCACCGGGCTGTTCTTCCAGATCGCTAAAATCGACTGATCTGCCATCAATCCTTGGCGGGGTTCCTGTTTTTAACCGATCTACCGTGAAGGGTAATTCTCGCAGTCTGTCTGCCAGAGCGTTGGACGGCGCATCACCGGCTCGACCACCGGCTTGTTTGTCCATACCTACATGGATCAAGCCCCCCAAAAATGTTCCGACGGTCAGTACGACCGTAGGTGCATGGAACGAAAGCCCCATATTGGTGAGTACACCGGTGACACGCCCATTTTCAATGTGCAGATCGTCAACCGATTGTTGGAAAAGTGATAATCCTGGCTGGTTTTCAAGAATTTGCCGGATGGCCACCCTGTATAACTGGCGATCGGCCTGGGCCCGGGTAGCCCTGACAGCCGGGCCTTTTCTGGAATTCAATATTCTGAAGTGAATACCCGCGTGATCAGCGGCAATGGCCATTGCACCGCCCAGAGCATCTATTTCTTTGACCAAATGACTTTTGCCAATCCCGCCAATTGCTGGATTACAAGACATCTGACCAAGCGTTTCGATGTTCTGAGTCAGCAATAGTGTCGCTGCACCTGCTCGCGCAGACGCGAGGGCAGCCTCGGTTCCGGCATGACCGCCACCAACAACTATTACATCAAAACGGGTCTGGTTACTCACGATCTCTGCCCTTCGAGGGGGGAATGTCTTATAGAGAATGACGGGACGGGAAGTATACGGAAGGCTCTACCAAAGTCACGCCCCTCATTATTCTACTTTCCTATGCAAAAACTGCCAAATATCTCGCCCAGCAGGTCGTCCGCCGTAAACACCCCGGTTATTTCTGAAAGATTCTGCTGGCAAACCCTTAGCTCCTCGGCCACGAGCTCCCCGGCTCGCTGTTCTACCAACAGACTTCTGGCCGCAACAAGAGCGTCTCTTGCGTAGCCAAGGGCAACAATATGTCGAGTCCTGGCCGTGAACCCGGACGACACATTTAGCGAAAGTCCCAGTGTTTTCTTTAGTTGATCTTTAAGGCTCTGCAACCCCAAACCAGTCTTGGCAGACATCTGTATTCCATCGATTAACAGGTCTGTATCGGCGACAATGTCAATTTTATTGAAGACAACCACCGTTCGTCGATCTTCCAGCAGCGATTCGGCCTGTTTCATTGCATCTGGCTCGCTGGCATCTACCACCGCAATGACCAGGTCTGCTTCCTCTCCCGCCGCCAGTGCCCGTTTGACTCCCTCTGCCTCGATTTCATCCAGGCTTTCTCTTATCCCTGCAGTGTCAACAAGCTGCAATGGTATTCCGTCCAGCTGCAGGGTTTCGTTAACGACATCCCGCGTGGTACCTGGAATATCTGTCACTATCGATGTTTCTCTTCCTGTAAGAAGATTCATCAAGCTCGATTTTCCTGCGTTCGGCTTGCCCATTAGAACGACAGAAGCACCTTCAACCAAAAGAGCACCGTGGCTGGTTTCATCCAGGACCTTATCCAGTTCCTGGTGCACTTCAGCCAGCTGTACCTCTATTCTTTCGTCAGAAAGGAAGTCTATTTCTTCCTCTGGAAAATCAATTGATGCTTCAACAAAAATACGCAGCTCTATAACTTTGGCGACAAGGTGGTTAATCCTGGTAGAAAATTCACCCTGCAGCGAACGTACCGCACCCCTTGCTGCAGCCTCTGTACTGCTGTTGATCAGGTCTGCTATTGCTTCTGCCTGGGCCAGGTCCATTTTGTCATTCAGGTAGGCTCGCTGACTAAACTCACCCGGTGCCGCTATTCTTGCGCCTAAACTAATAACTCTATTGAGGAGCATTTCGAGCACGACCGGCCCACCGTGAGCTTGCAGTTCAAGCACGTCCTCGCCTGTAAACGAACCGGGTGAGTTGAAATAGAGCGCTATCCCTTGGTCAATAACATCTTCGTCGTCGCTAAAATCCGAATAGGTCGCCAGCCGTGGCTCGGGTATCTCTCCCAGGATCTGACGACTAATCTCTTTTACACCGGGACCAGAAACACGAATGATACCGATACCACCTCTGCCTGGAGCAGTTGCCCTGGCAGCTATCGTGTCTTTGATATAAGGCATCTATTTAGGGGGTAACAGCGATCGTTGTCAGGAAGCTTTGTCTAACTGTCTGGTCACATAAACTTGCTGAAGGATCGACAAGATATTGTTAACAAGCCAGTACAGAACAAGACCGGATGGAAACCACAAGAAAAAGAAGGTAAACATAATAGGCATGAACTTGAAAACCTTTGCCTGCACGGGGTCAGGTGGTTCCGGCTGCATTCGTTGCGTCAAGAACATGGAGATACCCATCAATATCGGGAGGATAAAGTACGGGTCCATCGCTGACAGGTCATAGATCCACAAAAAGAAAGGTGCCTGGCGCAGCTCAACACTTTCCATCAGCGTCCAGTAAAGGGCAAGAAACACTGGCATCTGCAACAAAATAGGCAAGCAACCACCCAACGGGTTCGCTCCCTCTTTCTTGTACAATTCCATCATTGCCTGGGAGAATTGCTGGCGATCATCACCAAAACGTTCTTTCAGGCGGGCCATTTCAGGCTGGAGCTTACGCATCTTTGCCATCGACCTGAAGCTCGCTGCCGATAAGGGGTAAAGGCAGGATTTAACGATTATCGTGAGGCCAATAATTGCAAGACCCCAGTTCCCAACAAACGAATGAATGCCCGTAAGCATGAAAAACAGAGGTTGGGCCAGCCACCAGAGAAAGCCGTAATCAGTTGTTAGCTCAAGCCCCGTTGCTATCTCTTCAAGTCTGTACTGGTCTTTCGGCCCGGCATAAAAGCTGGCTCCAATGGTCCCTGTCTCTCCCGGGGCTATCGTGACCGGAGGTGTGGTGAGCCCAAATAGATAAATATCCTGATCTTTTAATTTTCGGCCACGGTAGGTATTTCCAATAACCTCACGGGGCACCCAGGCACTCACGAAGTAGTGCTGTACCATGGCGATATAACCCTCATCAAGAGTCAGCTTGTAGCTTTCCTCCTCGATGTCATCAAATTCCAGCTTCCTATATAACTCCTCCTCTGAACGGGTGGCACCGCCAACGTAAGGCTGCATTCCCATCACATTTTCTGATGTAGACGCAGGGCTCTGGCCGTCCCGCTTGATTTGCGCGAATAGTCCACCTTTCCAGGGATCAGGACCCAAATTAGTGATGTGGTAGTCCACATCAATCAGGTATTCCCCACGCGTAAAGTGGTAACTTTTAAGAATCCTGCTGCCATCCTGTTGGACTGTGGTCAAGGTAACAGACAGCTCCGGTGCGTTACCCATTTCAAAAGAAGTACTGTCGGCGGTGAAAGTCGGCCTAAACCCTTGTTTATCTGTGCCGCTCGGGCCAATGAGTCCACTCTGCGCAACATATAAATTCTTGGGGTCTACCAGGACAAAAGGAACGTCAGGCGTTTCTAACTGCGCCGGATACTTCGGTAGGGCCACACTAACAATATCACCGCCCAGGGTATCGATCTTGACGACCAGCACATCGGTCGTGACCGTCACAAGATTTCTGGGTACCTGAACCTCCGCTATTTTTGGCGCTATATCTTCGCCTTCCAGAGAGGGAACGATATCTGCTTGACCCACCTGGGTTGATTCGGAAATTGTCGGCAGTATGTCTCCGAATGAAGATGGCTCGTTGCTAACGACTGACTCAGCTGGCGTTTGGGTCGAGCCCTGATAATAGTCTTCGTTCCACGCCAGAATAAGCATGTAGGAGGTCACTGCCAGGCCCAACAGGATTAGTACGCGTTGAATATCCATTTAAATTCCCTCTTCAACTGTACTGGGTTGCTGGTCAGTGGGTACAGGGTCATATCCACCAGGATGAAAAGGGTGACATTTACCGACTCGAACTGCTGTCATTCCCAGGCCTCTAATCACGCCGTGAGACTCTATGGCTTCTGTACTGTAGGCAGAACAAGAGGGATGAAAACGACAACGTGGTCCAAGAAAGACACTGATCGTCAATTGGTAGAATCGAATGAGTGACACTAAAGCTCGTTTCATATCTTACGTAATTACCTAAGTTTCTCAGCGAGGGACGTAAAGGAATTTTGTAGATGCCCTGTAAGATCCACTTCGGCATTGAGTTTTGGCCGTGTCAACACCACGATATCCCATCCTAATTCGTGTTCTGGCGCAATCTTGCGAAATGTTTCCCTGATTCTGCGCTTAACTTTACTGCGCTGAACCGACCCAGGAATACTCTTTTTGCTTACGATCATGCCCAGGCGATTAAATCCCCGGGTGTTTTGCTTTGCAAGAAGCAACAACGAAGCAGAGCTAATTCGAGCTTCGTTGTTGTCAAACACTGCATCAAATTCATAGGAATGTGCCAGTCGATGACTTAAAGGGAAGCTCTGATTCAGCTGTTTTTGGATAGCGATGGCACTCGCCTCAAAGGCCAGTCGGGTTAGCGCAAGGGCCCTGTATCAGGCGGAAAGTATTTTACGGCCTTTAGCTCTGCGCCTTTTTATAACCAGACGTCCACCCTTGGTGGCCATCCTGGCGCGGAAGCCATGGGTTCTTTTCATTTTAAGAACGCTGGGTTGGAATGTTCGCTTCATGATAATTACCCGGTAATTCGATGTCGAAAAGGAGCGCGATTCTAAAGAAGATGTGGGGTTAGGTCAATTCCATGTTTATGGGGGTTTCTGAAAATCAGTGTATTTCTTATAAATAAAATTCTTATATATATATAATTTATTATTACTATTTTTATTATAGGCCGCTTTCCTGTGTGTAAGTAGGCATTATGTTTGGATATCAATGGTTTATAAGCTTAATAACTACCGTGTTATCCGGTGTCTTAACACTGGGTAGCCTGTGTAAAAACTGGTGGTAAATAGGAGACTTATCCACAGACCCAACAGGTTTACTAAGGGGGTGGGTTTAACCCACAGCTTATCCACAGGTTAACCACCGGTTAGGCAGTGCGTTTGTGCATAAATAACTGAAAAATAAATACTTTTCGGGATTTTTTTTACATCATTTGCTTGGCTTGAATGGTGAAATCAAGTTACTATCCTTTCGTGCTTCAAGCATTATCAGGTGCCTCGATTTACCACTGAACCAGTTCATCTCGGTAGAGAAAATCCAAGCAAAGCAAGAAACACGAACAATAATTAGCATAGCTATTATGGGGGTATTGTGGGGGCCAAAACTTGGCAGAAGTGTCTTGATAAGCTTGAAGATGAACTATCTTCTCAGCAATTTAATACCTGGATAAGGCCATTGCAGGCGGTTGGCGATGATGACAACGTTAAGTTACTGGCGCCAAACAGGTATATCAAGGATCAGGTTAACACTCAGTTCCTGGATAGAATTCGGGAACTGCTATCAGAAAATGGTTCAGGGTCTGTAGCGCTGGAGATTGGCAGTAGTGGTAGGCTGGTTGAGGGAAAATCCGAAGCATCTAACACCTTTGCGGCGCGGGAGCGTTTCTATCCGCTGTTGGATCTCAATAAAGCGTTTACGTTTGATACCTTTGTGGAAGGTCGTTCTAATCAAATAGCCAGAGCAGCTGCACTGCAGGTTTCAGAGAATATTGGTGGCTCTTCATATAACCCGCTGTTGCTCTATGGAGGAGTTGGGCTCGGCAAGACTCACCTGATGCATGCGGTGGGTAATTCCATCGCCGATCGTCACCCGAATTTGAAGGTGGCTTACATGTACTCGCAGCGATTTATGGAAGACATGGTTAGGGCCATCGAGCACGGTACCATGGGTGATTTCACGCAATACTACCGGTCTGTCGACGTGCTCTTGATGGATGATATTCAGTTTCTGGCAAAGGGAATGAAAACTCAGGAGGAATTCTTCCATGTTTTCAATAGGTTACAAGAAGACGGAAGCCAAATTGTGTTGACCTGCGACCGCTATCCGAAGGAGATTGAGGGGCTGGAACCCCGTCTGGAGAGTCGGTTTGTCTGGGGTATGACTGCTCCGGTTGAGCCACCCGATCTGGAAACCCGGGTAGCGATTCTACTGAAGAAAGCAGAGATCGATCAGGTGTACCTGCCGAGCGAATCAGCCTTTTTCATAGCGGAAAGAATTAGATCAAACGTGAGGGAGCTGGAAGGCGCATTGAAGCGTGTTATTGCCAACTCAAACTTTACAGGCGAAGCAATTAGCAACGAGCAGATTCGGGAGTCGCTCCGGGACTTGCTGGCGATCCAGGATCGGCAGATCGGAGTGGATAACATACAGAAAACAGTTGCTGACTATTATAAAATTCGCCTTGGTGACCTTCACTCAAAAACACGAACCCGATCAATCGCGAGACCAAGGCAGGTTGCCATGGCATTGGCAAAAGAGCTGACTAATCACAGTCTGCCGGAAATTGGCAATGCCTTTGGTGGCAGGGATCACACTACGGTCCTTCACGCGTGTCGCAAGATCGAGGAACTTAAGGAAAGTAACCGGGACATCAGGGAGGATTACAATAATCTCCTACGTTTGTTAACTTCCTGAGCGCGGCTTTGATGAAGTTTTGAACCGGTTGATGTCATTGGATGTCGAATGAAATTTACGATTGCTAGAGAAAAACTGCTCGATCCACTACAGCTTACCAGCGGTGTGGTGGAGCGTCGTCAAACGAGCCCGGTTCTCGCGAACCTCCTGCTTAATCTCGAAGAAGATAGGTTGGTCATTACAGGTACTGACCAGGAAGTTGAACTTACAGTAGTGATTACTGATGTTGTAGTTGATTCTCCTGGTGAGGTGACTGTGCCTGCGCGGAAACTGTTGGATATCTGCAAGAGCCTTCCCGATGGAGCGGAGATGTCTGCTAACCTCGAGGGCAACCGCGTTGCAGTTGATAGTGGGCGGTTTAATTCGTTTCTCGCGACATTACCTGTTAGTGAGTTTCCCAATATTGAGACCGGTGTCTATGAAGTATCGATAGCGCTGTCAGTTGAGGATCTAAAGAGGCTGTTACGGCGCACCAGTTTTGCGATGGCACAACAGGATGTTCGCTACTTTTTCAACGGCGTGCTGTTGGAAGTCCTGGATGGAGTAGTGAGGTTTGTTGCGACCAATGGGCAAAGACTTGCGACGAGTTTTGTCAGTACGGGTGCCCAGGGTAGTCACCAGTTCATCATTCCAAGAAAGGGCGTGGCAGAGTTGGTCCGGGTTCTCGATGAAGATTCGGGAGAACCGGTTACGCTTAATTTCACAGCGAATCATATGCAGGTAGACCGTGGCAATGTTAGGCTGATCACAAAGCTGATTGACGCAACTTATCCGGATTACTCACGGGCGATCCCGAGTGGCGGTGATAAAGTAGTCATTGCTGATCGGCAATTATTGAAGGAAGCGCTATCCAGGACAGCGATTTTGTCGAATGAGCTATACAGGAACGTCAGGTTGATGTTGCGTCCCGGGAAGTTGGATATGCACGCCAACAACCCGCTACAGGAAGAGGCAGAGGAAACTGTTACGGTAGAATATGAAGGAGACAGCCTCGACATTGGCTTCAACGTTAGTTACCTGATTGAGGCGCTATCAGCCATGAAGGGGGATAAAGTCAGGATGACGTTTAGCGACCAGGGTAGCGCCTGTCTATTGGAAGACCTGGATGAAGCTGAGTCGTTGTATGTGATTAGTCCGATGGTGTTGTAACGAGATACATTAGATAGTGAGCGCTTGCTTACTTGTTAGATACGGTGGAATAAGAGTATGAAGTTTTCAGTTAACCGTGAGCTATTGCTGAAGCCGCTTCAGCAGGTTGCGGGCGTCGTAGAACGACGACAAACATTGCCAGTATTATCGAACTTATTGGTACAGGTCAGTGGTAACCAGCTGTCCATGACTGGTACCGATCTGGAAGTAGAGCTGATCGGGCGGCTGGAGGTCGTTACGCCAGAAGATGGTGAAATCACCGTGCCGGCGCGAAAGTTAGTCGACATCTGTCGTGAAATACCCGAAAAGGCAGATATCGAGTTCTCGCTGAATGAAAACCGGTTGCAAATACGGTCCGGTAGATTTAGGTCAACCCTATCGACACTACCGGCCGTTGATTTTCCTTCAGTGGATCAATCTAGTCCTGAAATGACAGCGGAGCTGGACAGTAAGTCCTTTAAAAAACTGCTCGACCAGACGGCCTTTGCGATGGCGCAGCAGGATGTTCGTTACTTTCTTAATGGGACGCTAATAGAGCTCGGAAACAACCACGTCCGTGCGGTAGCAACCGATGGGCATCGATTGGCAATGAGTGATGTGGAGCAGGAGGGTATTGAAGGGCCAACAAAGCAGGTCATTGTGCCACGCAAAGGCGTCATTGAGATCCAGCGCCTGCTCCAGGAAGTGGAGGATAGGGTAGCCGTTTCAATTGGCAATAGTCATCTCTGTGTGACGTCCTCTATGTTTACGTTGACTACCAAACTGGTGGATGGCAAGTTCCCGGACTATGACAGGGTGATACCGAAGGATGGAGACAAGGTCGTTCTTGCGGATAAGCAGGAGCTTCGACAGGCGCTAAGTCGCACGGCTATTCTGTCTAATGAAAAGTTCCGTGGTATCCGTGTGTCGATTTCAACGGGTCAACTACAGCTTTCTGCCAATAATCCGGAACAAGAGGAGGCGGAAGAAACGGTGTCTGTTGATTATCAGGGAGATAGTCTTGAAGTAGGCTTCAATGTTAGTTACTTACAGGACGTTCTTGGTGTTATTGGTAACGACAAAGTCAGGTTGACCCTGCACGATGCTAACAGCAGTGCCGTCCTGGAAGACCCGGAACGTGAAGATGCCGTCTACGTAGTCATGCCTATGAAGTTATGAGCCTGAAATGGCTCGAAGCCAGGCATTTCAGAAACCTCACCCATATCTCGGTAGATCTTGACCCTGGCTTAAACCTCCTTTTCGGTGACAATGGGAGTGGCAAGACCAGTCTCCTCGAATCCAGCTATTTTCTTTCTACCGCCAGGTCCTTTCGTGACACAGGCCTTGACCCTGTTATCCAGCGTGGAGCCCAGGATTGTCTTTTGCGCGGGAAAGTACAGTCAGGGAGTATGGAGCATCATATTGGCATCAGTCGCAATCTTGGCGGTAGCCGGGAAATAAAAATCAATAGTGAAACAACGAAGAAGTCCTCCGAGCTGGCAAGACTGCTGCCGACGTTGATTTTGGGGCCGCATTCTGTGGACTTGCTGATAGGTTCGCCAACACTACGCCGCCGGTTCCTGAACTGGGGATTGTTTCACGTGAAACCAGGGCGAGTGGATTCTGATTTATCGAATTCCAGCTTTACGGCAACAGGCACTTCATCCATCGATTTTCCGGTGAATTGGGAGGAGGCTAATCGCTGCCTTCGCCAACGCAATATGCTACTCAGGCGATATGCTGCTAATTCTGAGACCGGGAGCGTCAAGGAATTGGAAACCTGGTCTGATCGTCTGGCGACCTATGCGAACCAAATAGACCTGCAAAGGACGCAGTATGTTGAATTATACCGGCCCTTGTTTACCGAAATCGTTCAGCAACTGGCGGGCATTGATGATGTGACGTTCGATTACTACCGGGGTTGGCACCGGGAGGCTGATCTTATGGATATTTACTTAAAAGAGGCTGATCTTGATCAAAAAAGAGGCTTTACACAGAAGGGATTTCAGCGCGCAGATGTTAGAATAACCGTATCAGGACAGCCAGCTGCCAAAGTCTGTTCGCGAGGTGAGCTCAAATCGCTTGTTTGGGCGATGATTTTGGCGCAGGGCTCGCTGGCTAGCGATACTGGCACATCAGGAGGCGGCAGGGGAACACTCTACCTGGTCGATGATTTATCGTCCGAGTTCGATGAAGAGCATCGAAGTAGGGTATGCAAGTTTCTTGTAGAAACAGGACAACAGGTACTGCTTACTGGCGTAGAGGAAAAGCCTCTGCTGGCCGCCTGTAAGAATCAGTATGGCCGCTTGTTTCACGTGAAACATGGTGAAGTAGAAGTACAGGAGCATTAAATGACAGATAGTAAATCTTACGACTCCTCCAGCATTAAGGTTCTAAAGGGCCTGGATGCGGTTAGAAAGAGGCCGGGTATGTATATCGGTGATACCGATGATGGAACCGGTTTGCACCATATGGTCCAGGAGTTAGTCGATAACTCCATTGACGAGGCGCTGGAGGGGCATTGCTCGGACATCAGGGTTTTGATTCACCCGGACGAGTCCATTACTGTTTCTGACGATGGACGGGGAATACCCACCGATATCCACGAGGAAGAGGGCAAGTCAGCTGCGGAAGTCATTATGACGGTCCTGCACGCGGGCGGAAAGTTCGATGACAGCAACTATAAGGTGTCCGGTGGTCTCCACGGTGTTGGTATATCGGTAGTTAACGCCTTGTCGTCTGAACTCAACCTGACGATTTGGCGTGAAGGTAAGATATGGGAACAGACCTATCACGATGGTGTGCCCGCTTTTCCACTCCAGGTTGTTGGTGAAACCAACGCAACGGGTACCAGTTGCCGATTCAAGCCATCACCCGAGACCTTTAGCAATATAGAGTTTCATTACGACATCCTGGCGAAAAGGCTTAGGGAGCTGTCGTTCCTGAATTCAGGAGTGTCGATCCAGTTGACCGATGAGCGCAGCGGTAAGCACGAAAAATTTAATTATGACGGTGGGCTACGAACTTTTGTCGAATTTCTGAACACCAACAAGACGCCGATCAATGACATTTTTCATTTTGCAGTAGACCGGGAAGATGGGACAGGCGTAGAGGTTGCGCTTCAATGGAACGATTCTTATCAGGAAACCGTATTGGCATATACCAATAATATTCCTCAGGGTGATGGCGGTACTCACCTCGCTGGTTTTAGAGGTGCGCTGACCAGAAGTCTCAATAATTATATCGAGCGTGAAGGGTTCGCAAAGAAGTCTGATATCAATGCAACAGGGGATGATGCCCGTGAAGGGTTAACCGCGATTATTTCCGTGAAGGTACCAGATCCCAAGTTTTCCTCTCAAACCAAGGAAAAACTGGTGTCTTCAGAGGTAAAGACAGCCGTAGAGCAGGAAATGGGGAGTTATTTTTCAGAGTATTTGCTTGAGAAACCGCAGGAAGCGAAAGCCATTGTGCAAAAGATGATTGATGCCGCCAGGGCCCGTGAAGCAGCCCGTAAGGCAAGAGAGATGACTCGGCGTAAAGGGGCGCTTGATATCGCGGGGTTGCCCGGGAAATTGGCAGATTGCCAGGAGAAAGATCCTGCTAACTCGGAGATTTACCTGGTGGAGGGTGATTCTGCCGGGGGCTCTGCTAAGCAAGGTCGGGACAGGAAAAACCAGGCGATATTGCCGCTTAAAGGTAAGATCCTGAATGTCGAGAAGGCCAGGTTCGATAAGATGTTGTCGTCTGTCGAGGTGGGAACACTGATTACGGCACTGGGGTGCGGAATAGGAAGAGATGAATTCGACCCGGACAAACTCAGGTACCACAGAATTATCATCATGACGGATGCTGATGTTGACGGCGCACATATCCGTACGCTGCTTCTTACCTTTTTCTTCAGACATATGCCTGAACTCATCGAGCGTGGACATCTGCTGATTGCGCAGCCCCCTTTGTACAAAATGAAGCGTGGTAAATCAGAGCGATACATTAAGGATGAAGGTGAGTTAACTCGATACCTTCTGGAAGTGGCTCTTGAGGATGCCAGTCTTGATCGAGGCAATGGTGAAGTGGTGAGTGGTGGAGAGCTGCGAGACCTCGCCGAGCGCTACTACACAATTCAAACCATGATGAAGCGATTGGACCGGGTATATCCTCTTCCAGTGCTTGGAGAGATGATCTACCTTCCCCGGCTCAAATCGGAACAGTTAAAAGAGGAGACGGTAGTACAGGCGTGGACCGAAAAACTGGAAACCAAACTTTCATTTTTCAATACCCCACGAATTCAATATGAAGTTACGGTTCAGGAAGACAGAGACAGGCACCTTTATTACCCGCACGTAACTACTGTACGAAACGGAGTGAGGCGTCATTATGTGCTTAATCGGGATTACTTTGCGTCGGCTGACTACGAGGCCTTTGCAGGTTTCCAGGAACGAACCACTGACCTTTTGCACGAAAACGGGCAGGTCCGAAAAGGTGAAAAATCTGAAAACGTGCCTGGGCTCGCTGAGGCGCTGGGATGGTTGCAAACGGAAGCACTAAGGGGACAGACTCGCCAAAGATACAAAGGACTTGGTGAGATGAATCCTGATCAGCTTTGGGAAACGACTATGGATCCCAGCAGCAGAACAATGCTACGGGTGACTATTGAAGATGCGATTGCGGCGGACCAGGTGTTTACAACCTTAATGGGTGACCAGGTTGAACCGCGACGGGAGTTTATTGAGCAAAATGCGCTAGCCGTTGCTAACCTTGACGTGTAGCGTGTGATAACTGCAATTTGATATCAGGACGTCATGTCCTGCGCGAACGCGAGCAGGTCACTGAAAATGTATTCATGGTGCGGACGTAGTTGCTGAGTCTCGGTGCCGTTTCCAGTCAGCACCAGGATACCCTTGCAGCCAGCTGACGCAGCTGCTCTAAGATCTTTTAGTGAGTCACCGACATAGTAACCTTCCTCTAGATTCAATTGGTGGGTGGTTGCCAGGTCTTCCAACAACCCAGGGTTTGGTTTACGACACCAGCAATTCTCGTCTGGATGGTGCGGACAAAATTTGATATCAACGATCCTGCCACCTGCTGCTTCAACTTCATGAACCAGCTTTTCGTGAATGCGATCTAGAGCATTGAGTGTCAATTTACCTCGAGCGATACCCGCCTGGTTGGTGGCGATATAGACATCGATATTGTTGGACGTAAGTAGCGCGATAGCTTCGAGGGATCCCGAAATCGGCATCCATTCATCGGCGGACTTGATATAGTCCATCGAGTCCTGGTTGATGACACCATCACGATCGAGAATAACGAAAGAAGCCATAACTGAACTCCATTAAGCAGTATTACTATTGTAGGAGCGAGAAATCAGCAACTTCAAGGAATTGTTGTCGTAATTTCTGGAGAAGTCCCAGACGGTTTTTCCTCACCTTTTCGTCTTCCGCCATGACCATCACCTCATCAAAGAAGTGATCAACTGGCTCCTGAAGTACCGCCAGCTTCTCCAATTTTGCTCCGGCGCCTTTACTCTTGCTGAGATCCAGTTTGTTCAGCGCACGACCTAGCGCAATCTCAGCCTCATCGGTCGCAACGGAAGCGTCGAAACTACTGGCAAGGTCGCTCGGGCCTGCTTTTTTGAGAAAGTTTGCTACCCGCTTGTTTGCTGCGACGATGCTTTTCGCCGCTGGTCCATTGCGAAAGGACTGCAGCGTTCGAACAACGTCGTCAATCGCTAACAGATTGACAGAGGTGCTCGCGCTGTTTGTCGCTGCTTCAACCACATCGCCTGGAATTCCCTGTTCCTGATAGTAGCTGGTTAATCTTTCGACGATGTAATTTGAAACATTAACGGTGTCAAAGGCCCTTCCATAAATCCTGGAGGCCTCATTCAGACAGTCATTCAGAGGAATATTTAGCTGGTTTTCTACGCAAATTCGTATGACACCGAGAGATTGGCGGCGCAGCGCGAACGGATCCCTGGAACCCGTCGGGGGTTGGTTGATGCCAAAGATCCCGGTTAGACTGTCGATCTTGTCCGCTAGCGCAACACAGGAAGCCACATCAGAGGTTGGCAAGATACCCCCACTTTGTGTGGGTCTGTAGTGTTGGGCGATCGCAATGCAAACTTCCTCTGTTTCTTTGTCGTGCCTGGCATAGTAACTACCCATGGTTCCCTGAAGGTCCGGAAACTCGCCGACCATATCACTAACCAGATCCGCTTTGCAGAGCTTGCCCGCCCGCTTTGCAGCGTCGGTGTCTGAACCAAGCTGCTGGGCTATGTAGGCAGCCAGCGCAGCTATTCGGTCGCATTTTTGCGCATAGGTTCCTAGGTCAGCCTGGAACACAACGTTCTCTAGCCGTGCAGATTTTTGCTCCAGTGAAGTTCGAGTGTCCTGATCGAAGAAAAATGCGGCATCTGCAAGACGAGGCCTTATGACCCGTTCGTTACCAGCAACGACCTGTGAACTATCCAGACTTTCAATATTGGAAATAGTGATAAACCTGGGAACGAGCTTCCCGTTGTTATCAACCAGGTGGAAATAACGCTGGTGTTCTTTCATTGCAGAAATCAGCACCTCTGGCGGTACATTCAAAAACGAGCTGTCAAATCCACCGGCGAGTGCCCTTGGCCACTCTACAAGAGACGTGACTTCATTAAGTAAATCCTCATCGATTTCCAGATGGGCTTTCTCCCGGGCGGCGAGGTCGACAACTTGCTCCCGGATCAGATTCTTACGCTCGGTAAAGTCTGCCAGGACATAGTTTGTCCTGCACAACTCTACATAGTCGTTAGCTTTAGTGATCTCAAACTGACCACCGGACATGAATCGATGGCCCGAACTCGTGTTGCTAGCCTCTTTGCCCAGAAGTTGAATGGGAATGACTGAGCTTCCGTACAGGCAAACGAGCCACTGCACCGGTCGAACGAACTCCAATCTGCTTTTACCCCATCGCATTCTTCTGTCAACGGGTAGGGCAGTTACGGCCGACCCGAGCAGCTCTTCCAGCAGGGATGGTAAATCAAGACCGCTTTTTATTGCCCGATAGACGAGATAGTCGCCCTTGTTAGTTGTAATGGTGTCAAGCTGTGATGGGTCAGCCACGTCGCAACCCCTCATGAATCCAGCGAGTGCCTTGGTCGGTTCCCCATCGTCATCAAACGCAGACTTAACCGCAGGCCCACGCTTCTCTACATTCTGGTCTGGCTGTCGGTCCGCAAGGTCGTGAACCAGGATGCCGAGTCTTCGTGGGGTGGCGAAGCTTTCAACCTTTCCGTGTGATAACTCGGCCTGGTTAAGTCCTGCCTCGATATTTTGTTGTAGCGCTTCACGCAGATTGTTCAGGGATTTGGGCGGAAGCTCTTCAGTACCGACTTCAAGTAACAGCGTATTAGTTGGCACGCTTGAGCTCCTTCTCTACAAATGCTCGGGTATCATCGTCAGCAAGTGGGAAGCCGAGTACCTGTCTTGAGTCAAAGTACTTTTGCGCGACCCCGCGGGACAGGGCTCTTACTCTCAAAATAAACCTTTGACGCTCGGTGACCGAAATGGCGTGACGCGAATCCAGAAGGTTGAAGGCATGGGAAGCTTTCATGACGAATTCGTAGGCCGGTAGCGGTAAGTTGGCTTCCAGTAGGCGAGTGGTTTCTTTCTCGCAAAAATCGAACTGAGCGAACAGGGCATCGACATCTGCCAGGTCAAAATTGAAACGGGACATCTCGACCTCATACTGGTGATAGACGTCTGCGTAGGTGATCTTCTTATCGCCATTCTCGGTCCAGACAAGGTCCTTAAAGTCCTCTACGCCCTGAATGTAGAGCGCCAGTCGCTCCAGCCCGTAAGTGATTTCACCCATCACTGGATAGCACTCAAGCCCTCCGACCTGCTGGAAGTAGGTAAACTGAGTGATCTCCATACCATCCATCCAGACTTCCCAACCGAGGCCCCAGGCCCCCAGCGTTGGTGATTCCCAATTGTCTTCAACAAACCTTATGTCATGGGTTTTGGTATCAATTCCCAGATGTTCCAATGACGCTAGGTATAGCTCCTGAAAGTTAGGTGGTGAGGGCTTCATGACGACCTGATACTGGTAGTAGTACTGGTACCTGTTGGGGTTTTCTCCGTATCGGCCGTCTGTTGGTCGACGGCAGGGTTGAACATAAGCTGCCTGCCAGTTTTCAGGCCCAATGGCCCTCAAAAACGTGGCTGGGTGGAAGGTACCGGCGCCAACTTCCATGTCGTAGGGTTGCATTAGCACACAGCCCTGCTCGGACCAGAAAGTTTGCAGGGAAAGGATAAGGTTCTGGAAGTTCATTGGCGTTCTCTTTGTAACATTGGCGTTGTACGGAGCTGCTCCGAGCAAAAAAGGCCGTAAGTATACCTCGGTGCTCAGAAATCAGATAACCTCCTGATCATGGCGAATGAAATCGAAAGATGTGGCTGGTGTGTCGGCAATGAGTTGTACGAAAGCTACCACGACGCCGAATGGGGCTTGCCAACTTATGATGACCAGCTGCTATTTGAGTTCCTTCTGCTTGAAGGAGCTCAGGCAGGGCTATCGTGGATAACAATTCTCAGGAAGCGCGAGGGTTATCGTAAAGCTTTTGATGGCTTTGACGCGGGGAAAATGGCGCGATATCGACCCGCTCGAATCAATAAGTTACTCCAGAATCCTGAAATTGTACGCAATAGGCTCAAAGTAGAAAGCGCGGTGTCGAACGCCAGGTTATTTCTGGACATCCAGGAACGAACAGGCAGTTTCTCGGACTATGTCTGGCAGTTCGTGGATCACCAACCCAGGCAAAACCGTTTCCGATCTATGAAACAGGTCCCGGCAACGACGCCTGCGTCTGACAGTATGTCCAAGACGATGAAAAAAGACGGGTTTAAGTTCGTGGGCTCTACGATTTGTTATGCCTATATGCAGGCGACAGGGATGGTCAATGATCACCTTGTGAGCTGTTTCAGGCATGAGGAATGCTGCCGGTTGTCAAATTGATGGCGTCCCTGGTACAAATTCTCCTTTATCTTTTGAGCCTGTTGCCACGAAAATTCTCCCAGCGCATGGGTGCCGTTGCTGGAATGCTGAACGGTAAGTTGGGTTCCCGCTCAGCCCGGGTTACCAGGGCAAACATTGATCTCTGTTTAACGGGTTTGGCGGACAATTTAGCAGACAGCGATAAGTTCTCGACCCAGAGTCTCATTGAAACTGGCAAGACACTGATGGAAACACCAGCGGTCTGGCTGGGCGATATTGAACGAATCGATGGGTGGATACAGGTTGTGCACAATGAGGCCATGCTGCAAGAACATCTCAATGACTCTGCTGGACTTCTTGTACTGTTGCCGCACATGGGTAACTGGGAACTGTTCAACGTTTTCTACCGTCGATACGGCCAGATGACGGCGCTATATCAACCACCCAGGCAGGACTACATGCAAAAATTGATGCAGAAGGTGCGTCTACGGCATGGTAATCACATGGTGCCAACCACACGGTCCGGTCTCAAGCAGTTGTACAAAACGCTGCGTGAGGGCGGAACCGCAGTGATCCTGCCTGATCAGGTACCCACTACAGGCCAATTCGTACCGTTCTTTGGTCACCCGGCGTTAACCGATGTGCTGGCCAGCAGGCTTCTCAAGAAGACGGGCGCAAAAGCACTGGGGATTACGATGGTACGAAATGAGCAAGGACTGTTTGAAGCCCATGTTCTTGCGCCTGATTCATCTATCTATGAACCCGATGAACTAACTTCTATCGGGGCGGTAAACGACCTGATGCAGACCTGTGCCGAAATTGCTCCAAAGCAATACCAGTGGGAATACAAACGGTTCAGGGAGAGACCCGCTGGATCAGAGAAAATTTACCGATTCAATAAACCATCGGGTGTTCATTAATTGCCGTCACTAACCAATGGGTTTACGAGCGATGATGAAGGCTCGACCTGCTAGCGGGTCGTCCCTGTTTACATTATGGCTCTCATCTTTAAAGGCGAGTATCTCGCAGTCTGGAACGAATGACTGGAGCTCATTTGGTTGCAGCAGGAATTCGGGATTACTAGGCCCCTTATTGATCTGTTTTTCTGCCGTGAAAGTCTGGTAGCAAATAAGCCCCCCTGGACGGGTTGCATCCAGGATTGCCGGTGGCAGGGACCTGTCCAGATAATGACTGGTAAGCACAAGATCGTAACTTTCGGCCGGTAGTACTGCAGCAGTGATATTGACGACTCGTGTTTGAATGTTCAGCCCCAGTGAGCCCGCTTGTCCTGCCAGATCGTTGACTGCAACTTTCGATATATCCCAGGCATGGACTTCTAGCCCCCTTGTCGCAAGGAACAGGCTGTTCGTTCCAAGACCACATGCCAGGTCAAGCGCTATCCCTTTGGTGGGAAGAATATTGTCGTTGTCTGTGAGTACAGCGGCAGGCAGACCAGGAAGCCGGTTTTTTGAATAGATTCGATTCCACTTGTCTCGTACTTTGTTCATTGGAACCCTGGTTTGACGGACATTATACTGCGCTCACGGAACGGGATCTCTGGAACTGCCTTCTGTGGAGCCTTTCTTTCCAGCGCTATTTTCTCCAGAACTACTTTTTCCAGAACTACTTTCTCCAGAACTACTTTTTCCAGCGCTATTTTCTCCAGCGCTATTTTCTCCAGAACATGGGCGAAAAAAGTACCAGCAGTGTGAAAATTTCGAGGCGCCCGAGGGCCATCGTGAAGCAGAGCAGGATCTTGGCGGCATCGGATATATCGGCGTAATGTAGGGCCACTGTCCCTAGCCCAGGGCCAAGGTTATTAATAGTCGCACCAACGGCTGAAAAAGCCGTGACAAAATCCAGACCGGTCATGATCAGTGCAAGTTGCATGAATAGAAATACGATTACGTAAATCGAAAAAAATCCCCAGACCGCTTCTATGACCTGGCCTGAAACCTGTCGATGGTTAACCTTTACCGGGAAAACCGCATTGGGGTGAATCAGCCGATGTACCTCTCGTAGCCCCTGTTTGCAGATCAACATGACCCGAATGACCTTCATACCTCCACCGGTAGATCCGGCACAAGCACCCGTGAAAGCGCCGAAAAAAATCAGATAAGGCAGCATGTTCGGCCATGCTGCGAAATCTGTTGTCGAAAATCCGGTGGTCGTAAATATTGATACAACCTCAAACAATCCGAATCGAATAGCCTGACCGAAGGTATGGGTCTGCTCGTACCAAAGTACCCCGGTAACGGCCACGACGGCTATGAACAGTATAGAAAGATAAAACTTCACCTCATCGTCTCGAAAGTAATGCCGGATCGATCTTTCTTTGAATGAAAAAAAGTGCAAGCTAAAATTCATCCCCGCCAGGACCATAAAAAAGATGGCGATGGCTTCGATAACCCACGAATCGAAATAGCCAATCGAGGCATCGTGAGTAGAAAACCCCCCAATAGCGATAGTTGAGAAGCTGTGGCAGATGGCGTCAAAGCCGCTCATTCCAGCGCCCCAGTAAGCGATTGCGCAGACAACAGTAAGCCCAAGATAGATAGACCAGAGCGCAACTGCGGTCTCTTTAATCCGTGGGGTCAGCTTGGAATCTTTAACCGGCCCTGGCGTCTCTGCCCGGTAAAGTTGCATCCCACCGATCCCAAGCATGGGTAAAATCGCAACGGCGAGAACAATGATTCCCATTCCGCCAAGCCACTGAAGTTGCTGTCTGTAATAAAGGATCGATTTCGGCAGTTCATCCAGTCCTACGATAACAGTAGCGCCTGTCGTTGTGAGCCCCGAGAAAGATTCGAATAGCGCGTCAGGAATAGAGAGCCCGAGCCCATGTTCGTCGATAAATGGTAGTGCACCAAAAGCGCCCAGGGCAATGTAAAATAGCACCGTCACCAGGAACCCGTCCTTGATGCGCATGTCTGCCTGGTTCCTGACAAACATCAGCCATAGAAAAAACCCAGCGACGAAGGTAATGACAAATGCCTTGGTGAAGATACCTGTCACGCCATCCTGGTAAATGAGTGAGACGAAAACAGGGGGTAGCATCGTCAGGCTGAACATCATCAGCAGGATGCCTACAATTCTTATTGCGATCTGTATGTGCATACTTTACTTAGAAGAAACTGAGTGGAGCCTGGAAAAGCTTCTCCACGTCTTTAATGCGTCCTTTGTCGACCAGGAAAAGCACAACATGGTCACCGGACTCTACAACAATGTCGTCGTGAGCTATAACGACCTCATCCCCCCTTACTATAGCGCCGATGTTGGTCCCAGGAGGCAGGTCGATATCCTCGATTTTTCGGCCGATTAGTTTTGAACTGGATTCATCGCCGTGGGCAATGGCCTCGATGGCCTCCGCAGCACCCCGCCTTAGCGAATGGACTCTTGCGATGTCACCTCGCCTGATGTGAGTAAGAATAGACCCAAGGGTTGCCTGCTGGGGGCTAATAACGGTATCGATGGTTCCCCCTTCAATAAGGTCAACATACGCGGGGTTGTTGATCAGCGTAATGACCTTCCTGGCCCCCAGGCTCTTGGCCAGCATAGATGACATGATGTTGGCTTCGTCGTCATTAGTAACCGCACAAAAAACATCTGTTTCTTCGATGTTCTCTTCCAATAGTAAATCCCGATCAGAAGCGTCGCCCGACAAAACTATTGTTCGATCCAGTGTTTCTGACAGTTCGTAGCAACGTTGCCTACTATGCTCAATAATCCGGACACCATATCTACCCTCAATTGTACGGGCCAGATGCTCCCCGATATGTCCGCCTCCAGCGATTACAACTCGTTTATTGGGCTTCTCGACACGACGCATTTCGGACATCACGTTCTTGATGTCCTTGCTCGCTGCGATAAAGAAGACTTCATCATCTGCTTCGATGACAGTATTTCCCTTTGGAATGATCGCCCTGTTCTTGCGAAAGATTGCCGCGACCCGTGTATCTACCGTGGGGATGTGTTGACGAAGATAACGCAGTTCCTGGTCGACAAGGGGTCCGCCGTAATAAGCTTTGATGCCTACCAATTGTGCCTGGCCTTCTGCGAAATCCATGACCTGCAACGCACCGGGATTATCGATGAGCCGTCTGATGTCGTGAGTTACAATCGCCTCGGGGTTGACAATAACGTCGACTGGCATGGCATCGTTGCGGAAAATTCCATCATCTCTTATATAGGCGGAGGAACGAATTCGGGCAATTTTTGTTGGCGTGTTGAAGACGGTGTAGGCAACCTGGCAAGCTACCATGTTGATCTCATCACTGTTTGTCACAGCGATAAGCATGTCGGCATCTTCGGCGCCGGCCTGACGCAGGATATCTGGATGAGAAGCCATGCCCCGAACGGTTCGAATATCGAACCTGTCCTGAAGCTCTCTCAGTCGATCGCTATTAGTGTCGACGACAGTGATGTCGCTCGCTTCCTGGGTCAGGTTCTGGGCAAGATTGCTGCCAACTTCACCAGCTCCGAGAATGATGATCTTCATATAGCCACCTTACGAATACCGGCGTAATAGAAACCGTCATGTTCCTGGGCTGTTGGCAGGAATTGCAGGCCGTATTCCGTTGCAATCAGCGTAGCACCTTCACTACATCCCGGATGACTAAGTGGTATGAGCTGTTTACTGGCGTCTCCTTCAATAAAATCAGCGATGACGCTGTCGTTCTCCTGGCGAAGAATAGAACAGGTTGAATAGAGCATTTCACCGCCGATTGTGAGCAAGTCGAAAGCCTTGTCTAAAAGTCCTCGCTGAATAGATGAAAGCTTATCAACATCCGATTTCGTGCGCAGCAACTTAATGTCAGGATGTCTCCGGATGATGCCGGTTGCAGAACAGGGAGCATCCACCAGTATACGATCAAATTCGGTTTCGGCTACATATTGCTCGAACGATTGTGTCACCACATCAGCCTGTAGGGAAAGACGCTCAAGGTTTTCGGTTATAAGGTGAATCCTTTTTCTATCCCGGTCAATTGAAGTGAGCTTTATGCCGGGTTCGCTTTCCAGCAGATGGCAAGTCTTGCCGCCGGGCGCGGCGCAAGCGTCAATGACCGATAGGCCTGGTTCAAGGTTCATTAATCCGGGTACTAGTTGTGGCGCTTCGTCCTGGACTGACACTTCGCCATCCCTGAAGCCAGGTAACGCCTCGACGGGCATGGCCTTGCCAAGTATCACCGCTGATCGCGCGAAGGCGCCAGCTCGCGCCTCAATACTCTCGTCAGCCAGCTTGGCAAGGTATTGTTCTCTGGTGATTTTCGACGTGTTAACCCTTAGCGTCATTGGTGGCTGGTTGTTGTTGTGTTCGAAAATTTCCGGGTGGTCGGGCCAGTCAGCCCTAATGAGTTCGATTAACCATTGCGGATGGTTCAATCGTGCCTCATCTGACTGCATCACCTGTTGCTTCAGGCTGTCAGCTTCACGGCCGTAACGCCTTAGTACAGCGTTGACTAGACCTTTGGCCCAGGGCTTACCGAGTTTGATTACCGATTCGACAGCGTGGTTAACAGAGGCGTGTTGAGGACGATGAAGATGGTCAATGCTGTATAGGCCAGCCATGAGAATCAGCCAAAGGTCCAGATGTTTTTCGGGTAGCGGTTTGTCCAGTAGTGCTTCTGTCACACGATCGTAATAGAACCAGTTTCGAGTTACGCCATAACAAATTTGTTGGGCGATGGGGCTTGTGTTTTCCAGGCAGTCTCCCAAATGACGGTCTTCTTCCAACATTCGGGACAGGGAGTTTGCGACTTCGACGTATTCACTCATCCGACTTTTTCTTCGAATGTTGAGCCAATCTTAAATGTATCGGTCCAACCATTTAGCATATCTGCGCCAGACAAGACCGCTCCTTTTCCTATTGGAAGCTGGATTTTCTCGATGAGGTAGGCCTGATTACTACATCCCACCATCAAACCTTTTGAGGATAACTCAAGAATAGCACCTGGCTTGCAAAGACTGGATTTGACCATCCGACCTGAATGGATCTTGACCCGGGTTTTATTAAGAAAGGTAAAGGCGATAGGGTCGGGGTTGAAAGCGCGAACTACTCGATCGACCTGCTGAGCATCCTGCTGCCAATCAATCATTGCTTCTGGTTTCTGTATTTTGTGAGCGTAGGTCGCAGCATGGTTGTCCTGTGGATCTTTCTTGGTCGTTCCCCTGTCTACAAAATCGAGGGTTTCCAGTAGAAGTGGTTGCCCAACGTTCGCAAATTTTTTGAGCAGGTCCGCTGTAGTATCAAGGGGCGAAATGGGTACGACAGACTTTGCGAGCATGTCCCCTGTATCCAGACCTGCATTCATCTGTATCAGGGTGACGCCAGATTCCTTGTCACCGGCGAGGATGGCGCGCTGAATCGGCGCTGCACCCCGCCATCTTGGTAAGATAGAGGCATGGATATTGATACAACCAAGCTTTGGATGTGCCAGTACGTCGGGTCTCAGGATCTGACCGAAGGCCACGACGAGCATCAGATCACATTCAAAGTGTTGAATGTCAGTGAGCGCTAATTTTGTAGGCTGTATCACCGTAAGCTTGGCTCGCTCTGCAAGCTGTTTAACAGGGCTTGCACGCAATCTTTTTCCGCGTTTACCCGGCCTATCCGGCTGCGTAATAACGGCAACAACTTTGTGCTCGCTCTGGACTAAAGACTCAAGGAAACCCGCGGCGAACTCGGGAGTGCCGGCAAATAGTATTTTCAAGTTAGCTCAAGCCTGTTCTCAATTTCGGTTAAGCTCGCTGTTTCTGGAGCTTTTGAAGCTTTTTACGAATGAGCTGTCGCTTGGTGCTGGACAGGTAGTCGACGAAGAGTTTTCCCTCCAGATGATCTATTTCGTGCTGTATGCAGACGGCGAGTAAATCAATTGCCTCCATAGTGAATGGCTCACCATCCCGGCCTATGGCTTCGAGCTGAATGTGCTGGAATCGATCCACTGGTTCATAAAACCCAGGGACTGACAAACACCCTTCATTGGTTTCAATTTCACCTTCCCCCGAAATAATAGTGGGGTTGATCAGGATAAGCGGTTGGTCGTTGGTTTCCGATACATCGATCACGATCAGTCGCTGGTGGAAGTTCACCTGTGTCGCCGCCAGGCCAATACCGGGCGCTTCATACATGGCTTCGAGCATCTGGTCGGCCAGAGCTACTATCCTTCCGGTCACTTCTTTCACAGGCTTTGCTACAGTGCGTAGTCGTGGGTCGGGGAATTTTAGAATTTCTAAGGGCACCATATGGTTTTGCTATATACCTCTAGTAAAAGAGCAACTTGTGCTGCTAAGATTATGATCACCTTGATAATTCAGGGGAAATTCACCCCGATGCCTGGGGTGTTACACGTCGGATATTGTACTCTTTTTACTGGTTGGATTCGCCTATGAAGATTCGCCTGGTATCGTCATTCGCCCTAATAATGCTGTTTCTTGCAGGTTTTGCCTATGGCGATCAGGATTCAGGGGCGGAAGCGTCATTGTTGCGTGAAGGACATCCTGATCAGTATTTGGTGAAAGAAGGCGATACCCTCTGGGACATAGCTTCCAAGTTTCTTAAAGAGCCCTGGCACTGGCCGGAAATCTGGTATGTTAATTCCACTATTAGTAACCCTCACCTGATTTATCCTGGGGATGAGATTTTCCTCAAATATGTGGGCGGGGATCCGCAGATATCGCTAAAACGTGGCCCCGGGGAGAGAACCTATAAACTGAAACCCGAGCAGAGAGTTCGTGAGGGCGATCGATACGAAAAAATGGAGCCTGCCGTCAGGGTGTCTCCGCTCGAAAGCGCGATCCCGGCTATTCCTCTAGACGCTGTGGCCAGTTTAATGACAACAGGTCGAATAGTTGAACAGGACACACTTGCCCTTGCCCCAAGAATTCTAGCCGGAAAGCTCGAGTCCCTGGTGTTCGGTCCAGGCGACCGGTTTTATGCTAAGGGCGTTTGGGACGAGGACACCTCTACCTACGGAATCTTCCGGGAAGGGGATGTTTATGTGGACCCTGAAACCGAGGAAATCCTTGGCTATGAAGCAGTTGAGGTTGGCTTGGCTAAGGCATTAGCCCGAGAAGGCGATGTTGTGACCTTCGAGATGAAAAGTGTCCAGGGCGATGTTCGTATCGGTGATCGGCTGATGGCGACGGAAGAGCGACGAGTTGAATCCACGTTTTACCCAATCCCACCTGAGCAGCAGGTTGAGGGTGTTATTATGGCTGTGCTTGGCGGTGTTACCCAGGTCGGTCGCAATGACGTCGTCGTCGTGAATCGTGGTCTCAACCGGGGCGTTGAAGTGGGAACCATACTGGAGATTGCCAAGAAAGGCGCACTGGTTCGTGATCATTTCGAGGGCGGTTATGTCCAGTTGCCAACCGAACGCGCCGGTATCTTGATGATTTTTCGGTCTTTCGAAAAAATGGCTTATGGCCTGGTTCTGCAAACCACCGAGCCGCTGCGTGTGGGGGATTTCGTTCGCAATCCCTAGTGTTTTCGCACGTTAGAACGAGCTGTTATTCCGGTGATATATCCGGGCTTTCCCACAGGTTTCAAAACTTCCTTATCTAGAATAACGGCTCCCTTTTGTCGTGAGCCATTTGTGAATCCTGACCTGCTTGCCTTGTGCCGACTATTGTCCAATCGGCCAAGGGAACTCACCAGACTTTTGAAGTCACGCTCTCCTCGTGACGTGCTCGATCAAGATAGCTCGTTGATTGTTAATGACGCCCTTAAGCTGGACGTCGAACAGGATGTCAATTGGCTTCTGGCGGAAGAACACCATCTCATATTGCTGCAGGATGATGATTATCCTGCCTGCCTGAAACAGATACACGACCCACCTTTCTTTCTGTTTGGGGTAGGTGACCGAACTGTTCTTACGCGCTACGCGGAAAGAGTGGCGATCGTTGGTGCAAGAAAAGCCAGTCAATATGCATTGAAGCAGGCGATGTCTATTGCAGAAACCCTGGGACGATATTCGGTGTTAGTGGTGAGTGGTCTTGCCCTCGGGATTGATGCCGCAGCCCACGAGGGCGCGCTGGCTTCAGGCGAGGCGACGGTCGCGGTGCTAGGATCAGGCTGTGACCAGATTTATCCAAGACGCCATTGGCGGCTTGCCGAGCGAATTCAGGAAAAAGGGCTGGTGGTGAGTGAATTTCCCCTGCGAACTCCTGCGCGCCCGGGCCACTTTCCGCGGCGTAATCGAATAGTGACGGGCTTAAGCAAAGCGACAGTCGTTGTTGAGGCGGCACTAAAAAGTGGTTCTCTGATTTCTGCAAAACTCGCATTGGCGGAAGGTCGCGAAGTGATGGCTGTGCCCGGGCTTGTTACGAATCAACAGGCGCGTGGTTGCCATCAACTGATCAGGGACGGAGCCTCGCTGGTTGAATCAGGTGAGGATGTTTTGAAAGAACTGGGTATTGGGCCGGGAGATACGCTCGACCTTTCTTTGACAGTCCAAGGCTTAACCCATGAGCAGGAAAGGTTGCTCGACCTGCTGGAGGCAGGGCCAGTGTCGATGGATGCACTCTTATCAGACCTTGAGCTTTCCATTGAGGATCTGACGATCGCAATCGTGATGTTAGAGGTCATGGGATTGGTTCATTCTGAAGGTGGGCGATTTCAGTCCACCCGGTTACGGCCGTCCCGAGAGTTGTAATGTTGAAAGCTGATAGTGACTAGGCTAACGTCCATTTCTCTTAACATTTCTTTTTTTCATTGGAGTAAACATTATGGCATTTGTGGCCATCCTGATGGGCTCGGATTCTGACTTGCCTGTTATGCAATCGACCGTCGATGTGCTGAAAAGTTTCGGCATTGAATATGAGGTTCGCATCACGTCCGCGCATCGAACACCTGAAGACACCAGGAGTTATGTGAGCGATGCCGATGCGCGGGGTTGTGCCGTATTTATTGCAGCGGCTGGAATGGCTGCGCATCTTGCCGGGGCTGTGGCTGCACATACGCTAAGACCGGTTATCGGGGTACCAATTGATGCCGGGCCACTGCAAGGATTTGATGCACTACTGTCTACTGTACAAATGCCTGGTGGAATTCCGGTTGCAGGTGTAGCGATAGGCAAGGCCGGCGCAAAGAATGCCGCATACCTTGCGGTTCAGATCCTGGGTGTCTCGAATGAGGTGTTGCATCGTGCCCTGATTGACGAGCGACAAGCGAACGCAGAGGCAATTAGACAAAAAAACATCGACCTGAATTTGTGAACGCCCTTGCCGGATGGCGGAAAAACCTGATTTCAGCTTATCTGCTTGGCGATGGTGTCATCGCCTACCCAACCGAGGGCGTCTGGGGATTGGGTTGTTTACCGGCATCTGCTCGGGCTGTTGCGCGAATCCTGGCATTAAAACGGCGTAGTTGGGCGCAGGGTCTATTGTTAGTCGCGGCGGATATTAGCCAGTTCGAAGATTACCTGGTCGGACTGGACAACGAAAAGCGAGGTGAGCTCGAGAACAACTGGCCTGGCCCAGTAACGTATCTACTGCCGGATAATGGCGTTGCGCCATGGTGGGTGATTGGAAACAACACTACAGTTGGGCTTAGGGTCAGTGATCACCCGGTTGTTCGCGCGCTGTGTGAATCAACTGGTCCGCTGGTGTCTACCTCGGCCAACGTAACAGGACATCCTGCGGCTGTGACATCCCTGCAGGTAAGGCAGTATTTTGGAGCAGGGGTTGATCATCTGGTGCCGGGACAGCTTGGAAATTCAGTTGGGCCGAGTGTTATCAAGCATCTGGTGACAGGAGAGAAGATCAGATGAGCCGGTTCAAACTAGGCGTGTTGGGGAATCCGGTTGCTCACAGTAGGTCTCCCGAGATTCATCAACAGTTTGCCGCGGCAACGGGTATTTCACTGTCTTATGAAAAGGTGCTTGTGTCAGACGGCACATTCACCTCAGTGGCTAATGATTTTCTCGATTCGGGTTTTGGGTTCAACATTACTTTGCCCTGTAAGCGGGACGCATGGCAATTTGTTGATGAGGCTAGTGAATGTGCAAACCAGGCAGAGGCAGTAAACACGATTTCCCGGACCGCAGATGGAAAGCTACGCGGTGATAATACTGATGGCCCTGGCCTGGTTAACGATCTGTTACAAAACCTGGGTTGGCCTATAAACGACAGCAAGATACTGGTGATTGGAGCGGGGGGCGCAGTCAGGGGCGTTTTGGCGAGCCTGCTGGCTGAAGCGCCGGGCGTGCTGCATGTGACAAACCGAACGCATGTCAAAGCACAGGAACTGGAAAAAAATTTCGCGGGTGTCACTGCGGTTGCGATTGATCGCCTCCAGGAAAGTTACGATTTGGTGATTAATGGAACCTCCGCCGGGTTATCTCATCAGGACCTGGAGATCTCTGGATCGGTCATTACCGGAAACACTCGCTGTTACGACATGATCTATGGTTCCGGCACTACTCGTTTTAATCGATGGTGCCAGAAACAAGCGGAATGTGATGTTGCCGATGGATTGGGGATGTTGGTTGAGCAGGCTGTACTAGCTTTCATGATCTGGTTTGGCGGACAGGTGAACACTGCGCCGGATACACGATCGGTGATAAACATGATTAGAAATAACCTGGATTAGGCGCTGGAAGATGATTAACCCGCTACTTGAACACAATACGCTACCTCCTTTTAATAGCATTGAGCCTGAGCACATTGTGCCGGCTATTGAGACGATACTTAAAGCGTTGAGGGTGGGTATTGAGGAACTGCTGGAGACCAGACCCTACAACTACGAGAGCGTCGTTAAAGCGCGGGAGAACCTTGAGGACAAGTTGCATCACGCATGGTCACCGGTTTCACACCTGAACTCGGTCATGAACTCGGTTGAGCTTCGTGATGCTCATACCGCCTGTCTAGCAATGATTACAGACTACTATACGGAGGTTGGGCAGAACCGTCCGTTGTTTGAGGCTTACCAGGCGATTGCTGAGTCAGCGCAATACGATTCACTATCGCAGGCTGGCAGGAAAGTGATCGACAATGCGCTCAGAGATTTTCGTCTGTCAGGGATAGACCTGCCCGAATCAGAGCAGGCCAGGTTCTCCGAGTTGTCGCGGGAAATTTCTGGTTTGAACAGTGCTTTTAATAACAATGTACTGGACGCGACCCAAGTCTGGCAGAAACTAATAACAGAAAAATCTGGCCTGCCAGGGGTTCCACACAATGCGCTTGTCTCGATGCACCAAAATGCGGTCGACAAAGAGCTGCAGGGCTATCTTTTGACTTTGGATGCGCCATGTTATCTGGCAATCATGACCCACTGCGACGATCGAACGCTCCGCCAGGAGTTGTACACCGCCTTTGGAACGCGGGCGTCTAACCTGGGTCCCAACGCTGGTGAATTTGATAACTCTGATGTAATACATGCCTTGTTGTCAGCGCGTTTGGAGCAGGCCAGGTTGTTGGGCTTCAAGAATTACGCAGAGTTGTCGGTCGCGCGCAAGATGGCTCGTTCCGCGGAGGAAGTTCTGGGTTTTCTCGACAATCTGGCTGAAAAATCAAGGGCATTCGCCCGGAACGATTTTGAAACCCTGGTGGCCTTCGCTGAGAAAAGTGGTGGTCCTGAGGATCTGAAGCCGTGGGATGTGCCCTACTACGCCGAGAAACTAAAGAAAGCTGCTTTTGACATTTCGGAAGAGGAGCTCCGGCCCTACTTTCCCGCGCCAACAGTGCTCAAGGGCATGTTTGAGGTTGTGCGCCGGTTGTTTGATATCGAAGTCGCCCCTTGTGATGGAATGTCTGTCTGGCACGAAGACGTGCTGACTTATGAAATCAGGAAAGACGGCGTGGCTATCGCCCGGTTTTACTTCGACCTGTACGCGCGGGCCAGTAAGCGTGGTGGAGCATGGATGGATGATTGCCGGGTCAGGCGAGTCGACGACTCTGGTTCACTACAACTCCCGGTGGCTTATCTCACCTGCAATTTTAGTGGTCCGTTGGGTGATGACCCTGCCCTGCTCAGCCATAATGAAGTTGTGACACTTTTCCATGAGTTTGGCCACGGTCTGCATCATATGCTTACCAGAATTGATGCCGCAGCAGTTTCCGGCATTAATGGTGTCGCCTGGGATGCTGTCGAGCTGCCCAGCCAGTTTATGGAGAACTTTTGTTGGCAGGCAGAGTCACTTTTATTTATTTCCGGACATTACGAGACGGGTGAACCATTGCCTGAAGATATGCTGGATAAGCTGTTAAAGGCCAAGAATTATAACGCAGCTATGATGATGGTCCGGCAGTTGGAATTCGGTCTGTTCGATTTCCGTTTACACGTCGAGTTTGACCCGGATGACCAGAACCAGGTACAGCGCTTATTGAATCAGGTCAGGCAGGACGTCGCCGTCATTCTGCCTCCGGCAGAATATGCTTTCCAGCATGGGTTCTCCCATATATTTGGCGGCGGTTATGCCGCCGGCTATTACAGCTACAAATGGGCGGAAGTCCTGTCAGCAGATGCGTTCGCGAAATTCCTTGAAGACGGTATCTTCAATCGTCAAACGGGAGAGAAATTTCTGGCTACGATCCTTGAAAAGGGGGGCTCTGAAGACGCGATGGATCTGTTTATCGCTTTCCGTGGCAGGGAACCAGAGGTTGAGGCGCTGTTAAGACAAGATGGTATGGTCGCTTGAAAAGATTCATCAGTGGCGCTACCTGTCCCAGCTGTGGCCAAATCGATAAAATTTACGTTCTGAAGGACGACGACCGGGAGTCCATGCATTGTTCCCGGTGTGACTATATAGAGACAAAAAAGGACGATAACGCGGGGATTGAAGTCCAAGAATGGTCGCCGATAAATCTGCCGGACAAATAGACAACGATACTACAAAGTTATGTCCCGATAATGTCCCGTAGACCTTGAAAGAAGCGGGTTGAGAAAAGAACCGCCGCTGCTATAATCGCCCACCTTTTTGCATAGCAACAAAATTGCTGTTGAGCCTGTATCGTTTCGAACACCACCTGAACAGTTAAAAGTGCTTATCGCACGCGTATTTTTATATGGAGTCTCATTGATGAAAAGAGTGATGCAGATGTGGCAAGCGGGATTGTCGCTGCTGCTATGTAGCAACGTTGCGTTGGCCGATTGGACTACGCTGAACATGAGACAAGGTGTTACGGAGATTAGTCGACGAGTCTATGACCTGCACATGCTTATCTTTTATATTTGTTGTGGAATAGGAGTATTGGTGTTCGGTGTCATGATTATCTCGATGCTGATGCATCGGAAATCTCTTGGTGTGACACCAGCGACCTTTCACGAGGATACACGGGTAGAAGTAGCCTGGACGGTTATTCCAATCATTATTCTGTTGGTTATCGCGGTACCCGCCACCAGTACCCTGAGGGATATGTATGAATCAGCGGATTCTGATCTTGATATCGAAGTTCGCGGCTATCAGTGGAAGTGGCAATACACTTATCTGAATGATGATCCTGCCAAGGAAATTCAATTCATGAGTGCCCTTAAAACACCACAGAATGAAATCCAGAACCTGGAAGCAAAGGGTGAGCACTATTTGCTGGATGTTGATAACCCGCTGGTGATTCCGATCAATAAGCGTATCCGGTTCCTCGTCACATCGCAGGATACGATCCACGCCTTCTGGGTACCTGACTTCGCAGTGAAGCGGGATGCTATTCCCGGATTTGTTCACGAATCCTGGGCCGTTGTTGAAGAGCCTGGTGTATATCGCGGTCAATGTGCAGAGCTGTGCGGTAAAGACCATGGCTTCATGCCGATCGTTGTTCATGCCGTTGAACAGGCAGATTATGATCTTTGGGTAGCTGAAAAGCAGGCAGAAGCAGAAGAGGTCTTCAACACCGTCGGCAAGACCTGGACCAAAGATGAGCTGATGATCAAGGGTGAAGAAGTTTACCTGCAGCATTGTGCCGCGTGTCACCAGCCAAATGGCCAGGGCATTCCACCAGCATTTCCTTCGCTGGTTGGCCAGGGCATTGCTGTCGGGCCAATGAGTGATCACATTGACATTCTGTTGAATGGACAAGCAGGAACCGCAATGCAGGCATTTGGTCAGCAACTGAACCCAGCAGAAATCGCGGCTGTAATTACCTACGAACGTAATGCCTGGGGCAATGACATGAACGATATGGTTCAGCCAAAAGAGATCAACACCATGATGGCAAGTGAATAGGAGATACCGATGAGTGCTGTTATAGAAGAACTTCATCACGACGGCCATCACCATGGTCCTGATAAGGGCATCATGCGTTGGGTTTTTACGACTAACCACAAAGATATTGGTACGCTTTATTTGTGGTTCAGTTTTCTAATGTTTCTTACCGGGGGTGTACTTGCGCTCGGTATTCGGGCTGAACTATTTCAGCCGGGTCTGCAAATCGTTCAGCCGGAACTATTTAACCAGCTGACTACAATGCACGGTCTGATTATGGTGTTCGGTGCTGTCATGCCTGCGTTCGTTGGCTTGGCAAACTGGCTGATACCCATGATGATCGGTGCGCCGGATATGGCGTTACCCAGAATGAACAACTATAGCTTCTGGATTCTTCCGTTTGCTTTTGGCATGTTGCTTTCTACCTTTTTTATGGACGGTGGTGCACCAAATTACGGATGGACTTTTTACGCGCCGTTGTCTACTGACTACGCACCGCCTAGCGTAACCTTCTTTATCTTCGCGGTTCACATGATGGGCATTTCATCGATCATGGGATCGATTAATGTGGTTGTCACTATTCTCAATATGCGGGCCCCGGGCATGACTCTGATGAAGATGCCGCTGTTTGTCTGGACCTGGTTCATCACAGCCTATCTGCTTATTGCAGTAATGCCGGTACTGGCGGGTGTGGTAACGATGATGTTAATGGACATTCACTTTGGCACCGCGTTTTTTAACGCCGGTGGTGGTGGTGACCCGGTATTGTTCCAGCATGTATTCTGGTTCTTTGGGCACCCAGAAGTTTATATCATGATCCTCCCGGCGTTTGGTGTTGTGTCTGCAATCATTCCGACGTTTGCGCGCAAACGCCTGTTCGGTTACGACTCTATGGTTTATGCAACGGCGTCGATTGCCTTCTTGTCTTTCATCGTATGGGCACACCACATGTTTACTGTTGGGATTCCTCTTGCGGGTGAACTCTACTTTATGTATGCAACCATGCTGATCGCTGTGCCCACGGGTGTGAAAGTGTTCAACTGGGTAGCGACCATGTGGCAAGGAGCGATGACTTTTGAAACGCCAATGTTGTTTGCGATTGCGTTTGTCATTCTGTTTACCATCGGGGGTCTCTCTGGCTTGATGCTCGCGATTGTTCCGGCTGACTTCCAGTATCACGATACCTACTTTGTCGTGGCGCACTTTCACTATGTCCTGGTGCCTGGTTCGATTTTCTCCATTATGGCTGCGGTCTATTACTGGATCCCTAAATGGACTGGAAACATGTATGACGAAACGCTGGGTAAGACACACTTCTGGCTTTCTTTCATCGGTGTGAACGTTACGTTTTTCCCGCAGCACTTTATTGGCCTGGCTGGAATGCCTAGAAGAATCCCGGACTATGCCCTTCAGTTTGCCGACTGGAATATGGTGTCAAGTTGCGGTGCCTTCCTGTTTGGATTTAGCCAATTACTGTTCCTGTTCATTGTCATCAAGTGTATTCGTGGCGGCAAGAAAGCAACTGACCAGGTATGGGAAGGTGCTCATGGTCTGGAGTGGACGATTCCATCTCCGGCGCCGTATCACACCTTCACGACGCCGCCGACCAGTATGAAAGAAGCGCACGGTTAGGTTACGACAGAGATGAGCGGTAAAACTGCAGCCAGCAAAACTATCAGGCAACTTATTTTTGTTGTTGTGGGGATGTTTGGCTTTGGTTTTGCGATGGTTCCGCTCTACGACGTATTGTGCGACGTTACTGGTTTTAATGGCAAGACTGCAGGTAAGTACACAGCGACAGAAGTACAGGATGTTCGTGAAGACAGGCTGGTAACTATTCAGTTTCTGGCGAGTAACAATGCGAACATGCCGTGGGAATTCAGGCCTAAGGTGAGAACGATGAAAGTTCACCCGGGTAAGCTGAATACAGCGGAGTTTTATGCGCGCAATGTTACCGGTGAAACGATGGTGGCTCAGGCGGTACCTAGTGTAACCCCTTTCCACGCTGCAGAGTTTTTGCATAAGACCGAATGTTTCTGTTTTGAACAGCAACAATTGGAGGCGCGTGAAGACCTGGACATGCCGCTCAGATTTATTATTGACAGCCAAATACCGGAGGATGTGAAGACTCTGACATTGTCTTACACCCTCTATGATGTAACAGAACAAATTGGGTTAGCGACAAACTAACCAACAAGTTTTATCAGGAGAAATATATGTCTGCCCAAGATGCTTACGAAGAGTACTACGTACCTCATAACAGTAAGCTGCCGATTTTTGCTTCCTTCGGAATCTTCTTGACGCTCTATGGCATGGGTAACATGTTTAATGAGATGAAGGCCGGTGTTGATAGCAGTTTCGGCGAGCTGGTGTTCATGACGGGTAGCCTGGTGATGGGAGGAACCCTGTTCGCCTGGTTCAGCGTTGTCATCAAAGAGAATCAGGAGAAGCTTTATAGCAACCAGATGAACAGATCATTCGTCTGGGGAATGAGCTGGTTCATATTCTCGGAAGTGATGTTTTTTGCAGCTTTCTTTGGTGCACTCTTTTACGTAAGAGTCTTTGTTGTTGACTGGATTGGCGGTGTGGGTGAGAGAGGCCCTTCAAACATGCTCTGGCCGGAATACCAGCCTCACTGGCCTATGCTTAATACGCCGGATCCGATCCGATTCCCGGGTGCAGCGGATTTTGTTCACTGGTGGCCGTTGCCGTTTGTCAATACGGCCTTGCTGCTGACATCGAGCGTTACGGTGACTATTGCGCACCATGGCATCAATGAGGGTGACCGCAAGAAGCTGGTCACCTGGTTGGGCTTTACGGTTCTTCTGGGTCTGATTTTCCTTTGTGTTCAGGCCTACGAGTACTATCACGCCTACACGGATCTTGGACTGACACTGAACGCGGGTATATTTGGCACCACTTTCTTCATGCTCACGGGATTCCACGGCGCTCACGTCACCCTGGGCACGTTCATGTTGGCCGTAATGTTCTTCAGAGCCCTAAAGGGCCACTTCAGTAAAGAAGATTGCTTTGGGTTTGAGGCTGCGGTTTGGTATTGGCACTTTGTAGACGTTGTCTGGGTGGGTTTATTTTTGTTCGTTTATATTCTTGGAACTTAAACGTTCGAATGGGTTTTAGAAATGCCCCGGCCTTCTGGGGCTTTTTTATGGTCTGTTTTCTATGGCCGTCTACTAATCAGGATTATCCCGCAAACCTTGAACAGGTCCGATATTAGTAGTGCCAAGTAACGCTGAAGGCTCCCCTCACAGCTCAAAATTGCGGAACAGCCCTGAGCGTTACTTGGTTCAATGTTGTTGGGACCTGTTGAGGATTGTGGGGTAAATCTGGTTAGTAGACGACCATAACTAGTAGCTCAGCCAGGGCGCGGAGGCGCCGAGTTGGCCCGTGATCAATCCGACGGCGACAACGGCGAGTAGTGCCACTGCAAGTATCACTCGGACAGTGAGGTATTTGACGGTTTTACCGGAACTGTCGGTTTGGTCTTTCAGCAGCGCTCTAAGGGCGGCACCAAGCGCCACGATATTTGCGATGAAGAGTATGATGACGATAATTTTAAAAACCATGGTGCTTGCCTTGAAACCTGACAGAGGAGTATACGTTCCGAACCCTGGAAATTGTGTACAAATGAAGGAAGTAGTGTGAAGCGAGCGTTCAGGTTTAACTGGAGGGTGACGGTTTTTTCGGTTCTGTGCCTCGCTGGCTTTGTGCGCCTGGGTATTTGGCAGCTCGAACGGGAAGTCGAGAAGCGGGAGCTACTGGCACAGAAGGCGTATCGAGTGTCTCTTCCGTCGTTAGAGGCCGCAAACTTACTTGAAGAAGGTGATTTGGAAGGTCTGCCCGTTCGGCTAGTGGGTGAGTACCATGAACCCGTTCTACTGCTGGATAACAAGGTGTTGAAGGGTAAAGTTGGCTTTGAGGCACACCAGTTATTCCGCGACGATACAGGACTGCTCTTCCTTGTTAACCGGGGTTTTGTCCCAATGGGTCGGACCCGCGAAGTCCAGCCCAAATTTCCCGAAGTGCACCATGAGCCTGCTGATATTAGGGGCAGAATTTACCAGCCTGGCAAACAGATCTTGCTGCTGAACGATCAGAACCCACTGACGACTGAATTTCCGATTATTGTGCAACAAATCGATGTTGAAAAAATGAATGTTGCTGTGGGTAAGCGGATATATCCGTTTGTGATCAGGTTAGAGGCAGGTCAGCTTGGTGCGCTGCCGCGACACTGGCCCGGTACGGTGATGTCCCCGGAGACGCACAGGGGCTACGCGATTCAATGGTTTTCTATGGCGCTGGCGGTTTTGATCGCCTGGCTGTTTTTTAGTTTTAGTAAGGACTTATCTCGTGAATGAACCTGAACAGGACTCTTCTTCAGACGCGCCATCGGGAAAATTGATGGCCAGCAGAAAGCGATTCATCGCGTTGTTACTGATCGCATTTGTTCCAATGTTCATTGCCTATGCTGCATTTTTCCACTTTCCCGACTGGGCGCCGACCGGGACAACGAACCAGGGTGAGCTGGTCACGCCATCGGTAGATGGCACGACCATGAGTGAAGAACTCGCCAATTTCAGTACCTGGGTATTGATCCAGCCGATAGAAGGTGGTTGTGGCGATCAATGTCGAGAAATGTTGTATCTGTCAAGGCAGGTAGTCACCGGGTTGGGTAAAGATGCAAACCGTGTTCAGCGGGTGGTGTTGATTTCGACTGATACAGCAGAGCTTATGGAACACCTCGGTGTTGAGCATCCGGACGTTAAGGTGGTCACTGGCATGACCACCATCAAGCGTGTTGCTACCGGTGACGGCCCGGTCTTGCTGCTAATGGACCCTAACCACAATGTCATGATGCTTTACAGTCTGGACAAGGCCGGTAAGCCCATGTTGCGGGACTTGAAGCATCTCCTGAAAATCTCCAATATCGGCTGAGAGAATCTTCTGGTTTTAATGGTCGCGTATCTCGGGCTAGCACCTGCGGGATTTTCTCGGGTGCTATTGAGATTGGGCCAAATCGCCTTAAGTGCGATTTGGGGTCTCTTTTCCATGCAAATGGGCCGTAATTTCGGTAAAATTAGCGGTCAATTTGCGACATCCTGACCATGACTGATATCACCCAAACAATATTGCAGGCTCCATCCTGGCGAGACTACCTGGAGATGTGTAAACCCCGGGTCGTCCTGTTGATGTTGCTTTGCACGTTGGTCGGAATGTTCCTGGCAACCAATGAAATGGTGCCACTCGATGTGATTGTGTTTGGCAGCCTTGGTGTGGCGCTAGTTGCGAGTTCTGCTGCTGCGCTTAATCATCTTGTTGATGCCAATATCGACGCGAAAATGGCCAGAACCCGGAATCGTCCTCTTGCCCAGGGACGGGTCACCAACATGCAAGGTGCCGTTTTTGTGGGTGTTACTGGTATTGCGGGTATTGGCATCCTTGCTGTGCTGATTAATCCGCTGACAGCTTGGCTTAACCTTGCTTCGTGGCTCGGTTATGGTGTTGTTTACACCATGTACCTGAAACGCGCGACACCCCAGAATATTGTTATAGGCGGTCTGTTTGGCGCGGCTCCCCCATTGTTCGGTTGGACAGCTGTGACAGGCAGTGTTGATGGTGGTGGGTTATTGCTGGTTCTGATTATATTTGCCTGGACGCCGCCGCATTTCTGGGCTCTGGCGATTGACCGCATGGAAGAATATCGGGATGTCGATATTCCCATGTTGCCGGTAACGCATGGCGCGCACTACACCAAGGTACATATCCTGCTCTATACGATCATCATGGTCATTACGTCGGTGCTCCCGTTCGTTATCGGGATGAGCAATATCCTTTACTTGTTAACGGCGTTGGCCCTCGGTGCGGGCTTTATGTACTGGGCGTTGGTCATGTTGTTAACGGATGACGAAAAAGCACCGATGGAGACATTCCGGTATTCGATCTTTTACCTGATGGCAATATTTGTTGCACTCCTGGTAGATCATTACCTCTTCCCCGTCACTTATACAGCCTAGAACGAGCTACCTAACGATATGGAACCTGGCGTCAGGAACACACTGCTTGGCATAGCTGCCTTTATTTCAGTCATCCTGGGACTAATGCTCGCGAGCATCATAATCCCAAGACCCATGAGCGCCGAAGACGCCGCAAAGCTTGGATACTATCGATTTGATGAACCCCGACTGATCTCCGGGTTCGTCATGACTGACCACCTGGGGCGCCGTGCTGAGTTATCCAATTTGAAAGGAGGTTGGTCTTTACTCTTTTTTGGGTTCACCACGTGCCCTGATGTTTGCCCAACCACTTTAAGCGTACTAAATGACGCCATTAGCGCTCTTGATGATCCTCCAGCCGTTGTGATGGTGAGTGTCGACCCGGACCGCGATACACCGGAGCGGCTCGCGCAATACGTCCCGGCCTTTAACCCCAATTTCATCGGCTATACCGGTACATTTGAAGAAACCGTAAAGCTCGCGGCGCAATTGAATATTGCCTTCGGGAAAGTGCCCGGCCTTGTGCCAGGGTCTTATCTTGTTGATCATTCGGCGTCTCTGGTTCTGATAGATCCAGACGGTCGGTATGCCGGGTTTATTAAAGCGCCGCACAATTCTTCTAACATACAACGAGTCATTCGGGACCTGTCATTCTAGCTTGCGCCATAATCGATTCGTTGGCGGAATAACCATTATTTCGCGGTACAGTTTTAAAACCACATGTCCTACAATGGCCGCAATATCAATGCTGGTGTCCCTGTGAGTGCCAATCTGCAATTAGAAAATGAATCCCAGCTGGCGGCACTCTATCTTTCGGTCAGGAATCAGACACTGGCGCTTTGTGCGCCTCTGGAGGTTGAGGATTACCAGGTTCAGCCAATGGCTGACGCGAGTCCTCCCAAGTGGCATCTGGCCCACGTCACCTGGTTTTTTGAAACTTTTTTACTAAAGCCGTTCAGCAATAACTACCGCGTTTTTGACCCATCTTTCGAAAGGCTGTTTAACTCTTATTACAACGGTGTTGGTAAACCTTTTAGCCGGGCTAACCGGGGTTTTCTGTCGCGCCCTACCCTTGCGCGGGTGCTTGAGTACCGGCATTACGTTGATGAGAAAATGCTTGAACTGATTCAAACGTCGATGATTGATGAAATCAGTTTTCGAATTCAACTGGGGCTAAATCACGAACAGCAACACCAGGAATTAATCCTGACTGATATAAAATACAACCTTGGAAATAACCCGCTTAGACCCATGTATGTTGACCAGAAAGCTGACGATAGCCTCGAATTTAACGCCCGCTGGGTCGAGTTTGACGGTGGGTTAGTTGAATCGGGTACAGATGCAGGCCAAGAATTTGTCTTCGATAATGAAATGCCCAGGCACCAGGTTTTCCTTCAGCCATTTAGGCTATCAACGAACCTTGTCAGTAATGGTGAGTTTGTAGAGTTTATTGAAGATGGTGGCTATGAGAGACCGGAGTTGTGGCTTTCAGATGGTTGGGCGGGATTGCAGGCGCAGCAAGATCAACGGTGGAGCATGCCACTTTACTGGCGTAAACAAGGTGACAATTATTTTGAATACCGACTGACAGGGGAACAATTGGCTGATCCAAACCGTCCCGTCTGTCATGTCAGTGCATACGAGGCAGATGCCTATGCCAGATGGAAAGGGTGCAGATTACCTACCGAGCACGAGTGGGAACATGCAGCAGTAGACGCGCCTGTAGAGGGCAATTTTGTAGACTCGAAGCTGTTTCATCCTTCAGGTCAAAGCGGTGAGGGAATGCAAAGCCAGTTTGGTAATGTCTGGGAATGGACCCAGTCAGGTTACGGGGCCTACCCCTCCTTCAAACCGTTTGACGGACAGTTGGGCGAATACAATGGCAAGTTTATGGCGAACCAACTGGTGCTTCGAGGAGGATCGTGTGCGTCACCCCGCTCCCACATCAGACCGACCTATCGGAATTTCTTTTACCCTCCAGATCGATGGCAGTTTTCAGGCATTCGACTTGCGCAGGATTTAATCAGCAAGGAACGTTTATGAATGCCCTGCCGACGGTTTACTTCTATGATCAGGGGGTTGAGGCCAGGGATTTCACTGATGAGATCGTGGTGGGTTTGAGCAAGACTCAAAAAACCTTGTCGCCAAAGTTTTTCTATGACGAGAAGGGGTCGCAGTTATTTACAGAAATTACTCGGCAGCCAGAGTACTACCCGACAAGAACAGAAACGCAATTATTGCGTGACCACTCGAGTGAGATTAGCCAGCTGATTGGTGAAGACTTTCTGTTGATCGAATATGGCAGTGGGTCTTCAGAGAAGATAAGAATCCTGTTGGATAGCCTAAGACCAAGTCTTTACGCACCGCTCGATATATCCAGGGATTACCTGGCCCAGGCGGCTGAAGCCCTTGGTCGAGAGTACCCCTGGTTGGAGGTTCATGCGACCTGCGTTGATTTCACGGTTGACTTTGAACTGCCCTTTGAAAGTGAAAAAAGGCATGTGAGCTTCTTCCCGGGTTCCAGTATTGGTAATTTTGAAAGAAGCGATGCGATGGAATTTCTAAGCCGTATCTGCTCACTGGTAGGAGCCGACGGTGGTTTGTTGATAGGCGTCGACATGAAGAAAGACATCAACGTGCTAAACGAAGCCTATAACGATAAGAGCGGCGTCACTGCAGACTTTAACCTAAATATTCTAGAACACATCAATCGGGAATATGGTGCAAATTTTGACCTCGGCCGGTTTAGACACGAAGCAACCTACGATGTGGCGCAAGGTTGTATCCAGATGTTTCTGGTAAGCACCTGCGATCAATCTGTCAGTGTTGCGGGTCACAACTTTCAATTTTCTGACGGCGAGAAGGTACACACAGAAAACTCCCACAAATATACCGTCGATGAAGTACTGGGAATGGCCGTGGACGCTGGTTTTTCGAGAGCAAAAACCTGGCTCGATGAAGACGAACTATTTGGTGTTTTTTATTTATACAGTGAGTGAGCTTGCAAGACGCAGCATTTCTGCCGGTGGCTTGAGCGGTGGGTCGCCGCTTAGAAAACGCGTCAGGGCAAATCGGGCCGCGCTGGTTCGTTGAAGTGGAACCAGTGCCTGGGTCTCTTCTTTCTCCAAGGGGCGGATCTCTTCATAGCCAGCAATCAATGAAACGCGAAACGCTTCATTGATGGTTCCTGAGGATGTCTGGCACCAATCATTGATAGCGATTGCTATATCCTGGATCAGGATGTCGTGACATGCGTGATAAAAATCGATAACACCTTTGAGTTCACCCTGATCGGTGAATAGTGCATTGTCTTTGAACAGGTCTCCATGGATCAGGCCAGTCGGCAGTTCCAGTGCTTCAATGCGCTTGTACTCGCCAAGTAATGTCGTGAGCAGCGTTCTTTCGGGATCGCTCAGCCTGTTTGAAACAGAACTCAGAGTGCTTTGCATCCAGCCAAGATGGTAGGGATTTTCCCGCGTCGATTTGAGACTGCTTAACGCCCGGTGCGCGCCACCAAGAAACCCTCCGATTTGAAAACAATGATCTTCGTTGACCGTTACCAGGTGGCTACCTTCAAGTCTCGGTTGCAGGAAAGTGGGTTTACCACAAAAAATGGTAGAGGACATTCCGTCGAGCGTGGAGTGTGGAGCAGCGACCGGCAGGCCTTGATGAAAGAGATGTGACACAACCTTGTTGAAAAAAGGAGCCTCATCGAAACCGAACTGTTCAATGATGGTCAGCACATACTCAACATCGCCTGAGCCGCTATCCAGGGTGACAAAATAATTAGAGTTCTCGATGCCACCGGTAACAGGCGTGCACGCCTTGAGCTCGCCTTTGCCAAACATCACGAGATATCTTTCGAGTGCTTCCTCAGTAAATGTCGTAAAGGCTGCCATTGGCTACCATTCCTTGATGACCCATTGGGGGTAGAGCTTTTTCTGGTGATCAAGGCCCTCAACCCGCTGGGCGCCGTTTAATGGAACCATGTAGTAGGGTAGACCCCTTTTTGGAACGACTTTGATCATGGTGAGCATTCCGTGCTGGCGGTACTCATAAATCAGGCGATCTTCGCCTTCGATGAGTTCAATCTGGTCTTCGTCGTATTCTTCCGGGGATGGTGCGGCAGATGATGTTTCTGTAAGAAACATTAAGCCAATTAGCAGTGCTAATGGAAAAAGGGTGGTGTTCACAGTATCTTTGCCCTTCATGAGCGAGGTTAAAAATGAAGAATAATTATCAGGTGGTGCTGGTCGACGGGTCATCGTACCTTTTTCGAGCATATCATGCACTGCCGCAACTGGTTTCGTCCAAAGGCCAGGCAACCGGGGCCATCAAGGGTGTTATCAGCATGATTCGTAAGCTGATAGCGGAGTATCCCGACAGTCATATTGCAGTCGTGTTTGATGCAAAGGGTAAGTCCTTTCGTAACGAGATTTATAAGGATTACAAAGCCAACAGGCCGCCGATGCCGGACGAGCTGCGCAGCCAGATAGAGCCCATCCATAACATTATCCGATTGATGGGATTGCCCATTCTGGTTGTTGATCACGTAGAGGCGGATGACGTCATTGGGACACTCGCCACCCAGGCGACGGCAAAGAAAATGGATGTGCTGGTCTCAACAGGAGACAAGGATATGGCGCAGCTGGTGACGCCCCATGTGACCTTGATCAATACCATGACTGATACCCTGATGGATGGGCCGGGTGTGGAAGAGAAGTTCGGCGTTCGCGCCGACCAGATCATTGACTACTTGGCGCTGGTGGGTGATACCTCCGATAATATTCCGGGTGTCCCAAAGTGTGGTCCCAAAACCGCGGTGAAGTGGTTGCAGGCGTTTGAGTCGCTCAACGGAGTGATGTCAAATGCGGAATCGGTGAAAGGTAAAGTTGGCGAGTATCTGCGTGATTCGCTGGAATTCCTGCCGATGTCTTACGAGCTTGCCACTATCAAAAAAGACCTGGAGCTTGAGTATAGTGTTGATGAGCTTGCGCCCTCAGAGCCAGATTCAGAGGGGCTACTTGCCATATTTACCGAACTCGAGTTCAGGCCCTGGGTAAATGAGATAAATAGTGATGCATCCGCCGATACCAACGAGAGCCCACTTACGCCGACGGTTGTGACTGAATACGAGACTGTATTTGACGAGACTCAGCTGGACATTTGGTTGGAAAAACTGGCAAAGGCTGATGCGTTTGCTTTTGACACTGAAACAACCTCAATCGATTATATGGAAGCGAAACTGGTCGGATTGTCTTTTTGCTGTGAAGCAGGAAAGGCGGCCTACGTGCCGATGGCACACAACTATGAAGGTGCACCAGTACAACTGGCGATGGAGCTGGTGCTATCGAAGATACGACTATTACTCGAGAACCCCGAAAAAACCATTATAGGTCAAAATCTTAAGTACGATATCAGTGTGATGGCTAGGCACGGCGTGAGCATCAAGGCAAAGGTAATCGACACCATGCTGGAATCCTATGTGCTGAATTCTGTCGCGTCCCGTCACAATATGGATGACCTTGCGTTGAACTATCTTGGTCTGTCGACGGTGCATTTTGAGGACATTGCCGGCAAGGGCGCCAAGCAGCTGACGTTTAACCAGATTGAGCTCGACAAGGCGGGACACTACGCGGCGGAAGACGCTGACATAACGTTCCGGCTGCACCAGGTCTTATGGCCAAGACTTCAGGCCGAAGGCAGATTGGCCTCGGTCTATCAGGATATTGAAATACCTCTCGTGCCTATTCTGTCGGATGTGGAACGCGGTGGTGTACTGCTGGACGAGGAACAGTTAAAGCTGCAAAGCAGGGAGTTGGAGAAACGCCTTCATGATCTTGAACAGGAAGCCTATGGCTTGGCAGGGGAAGAATTCAACCTCGGTTCTCCAAAACAATTACAGCAGATATTTTTTCAAAAACTGGGTTTACCGGTTATCAAAAAGACGCCCAAGGGCCAGCCTTCAACTGCGGAACCAGTGTTACAGGAATTGGCGCTCGACTACCCTTTGCCCAGGGTGATTATGGAGTATCGCGGGCTGTCCAAGCTCAAATCTACTTATACCGATCAGCTACCTAAACAGATAGCGCAAAGCACGGGCAGGATACATACCTCTTATCATCAGGCAGTGACGGCAACCGGGCGACTTTCAAGCTCGGACCCAAACCTGCAGAACATTCCCATCAGGACGCAAGAAGGTCGGCGCGTAAGGCGGGCTTTTATTGCGCCAGATGGTTACAAGATCATGGCGGCTGACTATTCCCAGATTGAGTTGCGAATTATGGCCCACCTTTCGCAGGACAAGGGCCTGATACATGCCTTTAAAAATGGGCTCGATATTCATAAGGCAACAGCGGCTGAAGTGTTTGGGGGGGCGGTATCAGATGTATCTGATGATCACAGGAGAAGTGCTAAAGCGATTAACTTTGGCTTGATCTACGGCATGTCTGCATTCGGGTTGTCGAGGCAGCTGAATATTTCTCGCGGCGCCGCGCAGGATTATATCGACCTCTACTTTAATCGTTATCCCGGTGTGAAGGACTACATGGATCGAACGCGTGCTCTAGCAGCGGACCAAGGCTATGTGGAAACCATTTTCGGACGAAGGCTATACCTGCCTGAAATCAGGGCTAGTAACTTTCAGCGTAGACAGGCTGCAGAGCGGACGGCGATTAATGCACCGATGCAGGGAACAGCGGCGGATATTATCAAGAAGGCTATGATTACTGTGCATGGTTGGCTGGCATCATCGAATCTTGATACGCGTATGACGATGCAGGTCCACGATGAACTGGTCCTGGAAGTGCCTGAAGGGAATGTCCAGGAGGTAGCAAGCGGTGTTGAAAAGTTGATGTCCGGTGCCGCTGAGCTGTGTATTCCTTTAGTTGTTGAGGCTGGGGTTGGGGACAATTGGGATGAGGCTCATTAGAATGAGCTTTGACGAGCAACCCGCCTTTTACTGGATTTTACCAAAAGTGGAGTAACCTCCACTTTTGTTGTTGAACTTTGCTGTGATCAGCCGGTCATAATATACGTAAGCAATAGCTTCGGTAATTTTCCCCCCAAAAGAACCGAAGTGCGGGCCCTGGTCACCACTCTCCCCTAGCGTTGACCAGGGCCTTTTTTACTTAGGATTCCAGACTTAAGCTTCCAGCCACGCCGTTAGACTTCTTTCAAGTTCTTTAATGCCCAGCTTTTTGGTTGCAGAGAATACCTGGGCCGTTATTTCGGGTGGCAGATGTTTCCGTAGACCCAGCAGGCCGTTCTGTTGGCCGCCTCGTTTCAGCTTGTCGGCCTTGGTTAATAGGATATGTAAGGGCAAACCACTGTCGATCGACCATTCAATCATCATTTTGTCGAATTCCTTCAACGGGTGCCGGATATCCATTAGCAGCACCATACCGCGGAGGCTTTTCCGATCACGCAGATACTCATCCAGATGGCGATGCCAGTGTTCTTTGATCGAAATAGGTACTTTCGCATAACCGTATCCAGGTAAATCTACCAGTTTGGTCTCGTCATCGAGCGTAAAAAAGTTGATTAACTGCGTTCGACCCGGCGTCTTACTGGTCCTCGCCAGCCCTTTCTGATCGGTCAACGCATTGATAGCACTGGATTTACCCGCGTTGGAGCGCCCGCAAAAAGCGATCTCGGCTCCTTCATCCGTGGGACACTGAGACAGCGTTGCGGCGCTGGTGACAAATTTTGCTGTTTTGAACTTAAAAGACATTTTTGGCCGTATTATCCCAACTGCAGGTGCTTTGTTATACAATGCGTCCCGCATTCTAGCACCCTCTTCAAATTAGGGGGGTGCCTGGTAACACCAACTGTTGCCTTCACACAGAAAAGTGGACTTAAGAAGTGACGCTATGAAAAAGATTATAATATTTGCAGTACTCGCCTTTATGGCGCCGATGACTTACGCAGAAGGCAACGCGGCAAAAGGCAAGGACCTCGCCGGTACCTGCCTTGCCTGCCACGGAGAAACCGGTAACAGCCCTGCGTCAATGTTCCCGAATATTGCGGGACAAAACGCTCAGTACCTTCTCAAGCAATTACTTGAAATTCAAAGCGGTCAAAGGCTGGTGCTCACCATGACGGGCATTCTGGACAATCTGTCCGAAAGCGATCTGTCAGATATCGCCGCCTACTACGAGAGCCAGTCCCGGAACCAGGGTACGGCGAAGCAAGATTTTGTAGAGTTGGGTGAGTCGATCTATCGCGCCGGCATACCTCGCAAAAATATCGCAGCATGCACCGCCTGCCACTCGCCGACCGGTAACGGTAACGGTCCAGCGGTCTTTCCTGCACTTGCAGGTCAGTGGCCTGAATATACAGTTACCCAGCTAAAAAACTTTCAGTCGGGGGAACGGCACAATGACGGAGATTCCCAGATGATGCGGACCACAGCGATGGACATGAACGAAAAGGAAATGACGGCTGTTGCCTCGTACCTTTACGGACTGAGGTAGTTCCTGAACATTCGATGAAGGGCGGCATTTTCCGTCCTTTTTTTATCTCTTCCAGAATGGCAGGATTCGCAGGTAAGAACGAACAGGGTAAAAGTCTGCGCGCCAAGTCGTCACAGAAAGATTACCTAACGTAATAATAGAAAAGAGGTTAAATATGGTTCGGAAACTGATGACGAATGTTCTGGTGCTGCTGGTTTTGCTGCTATCTTCTTCAGCCTGGGCAGAAGGCTTTCAGTATGAAGAAGGCACACACTATGCGCGACTGGACGTACCGGTAAAAACGCGCAACACGAACGTCGTTGAGGTTACCGAGTACTTTTCCTATGGTTGTCCGCATTGTTATCGCTTTGAGCCTCTGGTTCAACAATGGAAGACCGACCTTGCTGCAGACGTCGAGTTCAATCGTACCCCTGCGATATGGGGAGTTACCGGGTATGAATTATATGCCCGAACCTACTATACGGCGCAGGCGCTAGGTGTACTCGATAAAGTGCATTACCCGTTGTTTCAGGCAATACATGGAGACAGGCGATCCTTACTTGATCTGAAATCGATGACAATCTTCATGTCGGAACATGGCGTTGAACCGGAAGTTTTTGTAAAAACATTTACTGATTCCTTCGGGGTGAAGGCAATGTACCAGCAGGCGGTTGCGCGGCAGCGAATCTATCAATCAAACGGCGTTCCCGCGGTTATCGTGAATGGCAAATACCGTGTTGAAGCTGGGATGGTAGGTAACAGTAATGCAGGTATGCTGGAGGTTGTTAACCACCTTATTGCAAAGGAACGCGAACTTATTAATGCCGGAGCGGATTCAGGGGGAGAGTAAAGGGTTTCTCTGGATTTCGGCTGACGCTGATGATTCGGGGTTATTACTTTCATCGGCGCGAGATGCATCCACGCGTTTCCGCAATTCTTTCCCAGGTTTGAAGTGTGGCACGAACTTCCCAGGTTTATGGATACCGACTTCGCCGGTTTTCGGATTACGAACAGTTCGAGGCTTACGAAAATGATTCGAGAAAGTGCCGAAACCACGGATTTCTATGCGTCCACCCGACGCAAGGCTGTTAGACATAATTTCAATCAGCGTGTGAACTGCCAGGTCAACATCCCTGTTGCTTAACTGATCGAGTTTGTCTGACATCCGTTTGATGAGTTCTGACTTGTTCATTTGGGTCACCATAACGGTCATATCTGTCATCTTACTAAAATATTTATATGTTTCAATATGTTATGGCAATTTACTAAAGTGATAAATTAAAAACCACTAGTTTCTTATAGATTTAATATTCGAAAAGAAGCGTTATTGCGCTTTACCACGTTGAATCATGTGCGGTGATCAATTAGAATTCGCCATGGCGCACTACTATCTCCTCTGGGCTAATGGCCTTGCTTATACAGTAAGTGATTACTCACATACCTGCCTGCAAAGAATCCTGTGCCGACCCCTAAACTATCCCTATCTGACGTCGAATTGTCGTTCGCCGTCTCAACTTTATTGTGTCCGTACGGAGAGCTGAATGGCGACGATTTTAGAAGGTGTATCACGTACTTTTGCTGAATTCCTGCTGATTCCCAGGTTAACCAGAAAAGACCAAAAACCAGATCAGGTTGATTTATCGACGCCGCTCTCGGCGATCGAACCGAACAAATTGGCGCGATTCAAGATTAATACGCCGGTCGTCTCTGCAGCGATGCAGTCAGTATCCGGGTCGCGCCTGGCGATTGCTCTCGCGCGACAAGGTGGCCTCGGCTTTGTTTTTTGCTCACAGGATATTGCCAGCCAGGCTGAAATGGTCCATCAGGTTAAAGCCCATAAAGCGGGGTTTGTGTTAAGTGACTCAAATACGAAGACCGACACCACGTTACTTGAGGTCATAGAGCTGATGAAACGAACAGGACATTCCACCGTCCCTGTCACCGATGACGGGACCGGTACCGGGAAACTGCTTGGCTTGATTACAGACCAGGATTTCTGGGTATACGAGGACGACCTGTCGAATACGGTCGGTCAGCACATGACCGCCATCGAGAAAGTGATTTTTGGTGCCGAAGGCCTTACCCTAAAGGAGGCGAATCGCCTGCTTCACCAGCACAAGAAAAACTGTCTGCCAATATTGGATGATGATGGTCACCTGACGTCACTCGTGTTCAAGAAAGACTATGAAGATCACATGCTCCATCCACATGAACTGCTGGATGGCTCGAAACGATTGTGCGTCGGTGCTGCTATTAATACGCATGATTACAAGGAAAGGGTGCCAGCGATGATCGAGGCAGGCGCTGATGCGCTGTGTTTTGACTCATCAGATGGGTTCACGGAATACCAGAAGGAAGGCATCGAATGGATTAGGCACCAGTACGGTCAGAATATTGTTATTGGTGGCGGTAATATCGTTTCCGCTGAAGGTTTTGACTATCTTGTTGAAGACGGGGGTGTGGACTTCGTCAAAGTAGGTATGGGCGGAGGATCTATTTGCATCACGCGGGAGCAAAAAGGCGTAGGCCGAGGGCAGGCGTCAGCTCTGATGGATGTCGTTCGTCGTCGTGATGAATATCTGGCTGAGACGGGACGCTATATCCCAATCTGTTCTGATGGAGGCCTGGCTAACGATACACAGATAGTCATTGCGCTGGCGATGGGCGCAGATTTTGTCATGATGGGGCGGTATTTCGCTATGACAGAAGAGAGCCCAACCCCAAAGACCTCTATCAATGGTCAGATGTATAAACCGTACTGGGGAGAAGGGACGAATCGCGCACAGAACTGGCAGCGATATGCTGAAGATATGTCGACTCGCGAAATGGTTTTCGAAGAGGGAGTTGATGCCTATGTGCCACTAGTTGGCAGTGTGGCTGAAGTGCTGAAAACAACGCTCTACAAGCTGCGATCCACTATGGTCAATGTCGGCGCTGATGGTCTCTCCGAATTCAGGGAGCGTTCGATACTAACGCTGGTATCCGAACAATCCGTGATAGAGGCAGGAACCTCCAGTGTGTTCCAGTTTAGTGCGACCAGAGATATCGAAGAGTCAAACTGGGGTGGTAAGAGCTAACAGGGCCTATAATTGTTCAGGTAGTCAACGGCCGCCGGTTCGGTATAATGGCGTCCGGATTGATAGTGAGTATATGTAGTGAGTAAGTGTAAAATTCTGGTATTCCTGGTCAGTATCATGATCTCCGGACTGGCCTTTGCCAGTACTGATGACATTGCTGAAAGAATCAAGAGAGTTGGTGATGTCTGCGTAGAAGGTGCCGAGTGTCCCTCCGAAACAGTATCGCCAACGGTTGCTGCGCCAATGGTTGTTGTCGCCGATGGCGCCAGCGTTGAATCCAATTTCAACAAAAGCTGCGCGACTTGTCACAATGCAGGTATAGCGGGCGCTCCCAGGTTTGCCGATGCTGCGGCCTGGGCGCCAAGGGTAGAAAAGGGCATGGATACGCTGTATGCCAGTACAATCAATGGGCTGCCACCTGCGATGCCGCAGAAAGGTATGTGCTTTAGCTGTAGTGATGATGAACTACGTGCGTTGGTTGACTATATGGTCGACGCGGCCAAGTAGGACATCACCTGATGGCGCCCATCAGGGCGACCGGTCTAATTTCCGATATCCAATTGCCTCAACTAAATGAGGTGTCTCTATGCGGCCTATTCCTGATAAATCCGCGATAGTGCGTGCCACTTTTAGGATCTTGAAGTAACCCCGGGCGGATATTCCAAGTTGGTTTACGGAATCATCAAGAATTCGAGTATCGCCTCGTGACAGCTGACAGTGCCTGGCGATCTGCTGGTTATCCAATTTGCTGTTCAGCATCCCCTGTCGTTCCAGCATCAACGTTCTTGTATTGGCTATGGTTGACTTCAATTCACGGTTCTCTGGCTCAACTGTGGTCTTGTCGCTCAAGGTGCCGGTTGGCAAGGGTGGCACCTCGATGTGCAGGTCAATCCGGTCCAGCAGTGGCCCGGAAAGACGGGACCTGTAGCGATGTATCTGCTGTGCGGAACAGTCGCATTGCCTCGTATCGTCGCCGAAGTAACCACATGGACAAGGGTTCATTGCCGCAATTAACTGAAAATGTGCTGGATACCTGACCTGCTGTGCGGCTCGGCTGATCCAGATTTCACCAGATTCCAGAGGTTCTCGCAGCACTTCGAGCACTTGCCGGGAATACTCAGGAACTTCATCGAGAAACAGTACGCCATTATGCGCAAGAGAGATCTCGCCCGGTTTCGGCGGATTGCTGCCGCCAACCATGGCTACCGCACTTGCTGTGTGATGGGGCCTGCGAAATGGCCGCTGTCTCCATTTTTTATACTCGAATAGTTGTCGTGAAACGGATGCAATGGACGCGACCTGCAAGGATTCTTCCAGGGTCATCTGAGGAATCAGCGAGGGAAGCCTGCTGGCGAGCATCGTCTTCCCGGTACCGGGAGGACCAACCATCAGCAGATTGTGACCACCAGTGGCGGCAATGGTAAGTGCTCGCTTCGCCGAAGCCTGGCCCTTCACATCTGCCAATGAGGCTGTTTCACTATCCTCTGGATCAGGCTGCCATTGCCTGGGCGTGGCAAGTGGTTGGCCCGTGGCCAGATGCACCAGCACCTCATGAAGGCTTGAAGCAAGGTAAAGATCCTCTGATTCAGCCAAGGCAGCCTCAAGCTCGCAAGCTTTCGGTACTACAAGCCGTCGTCTCTGGCCTTTATTGCGAAGCGCGGTGGGCAATATCCCACGGACTGCGCGAAGTGCTCCTGTCAGCGATAGTTCCCCGAGGAACTCATAAGAGTTTATGGATTCCGGTGGGATCTGGTTCGACGCAGCGAGAATTGATACCGCGATCGCAAGGTCATATCGACCGGTGGACTTGGGTAGGTCTGCAGGCGCAAGATTTACAGTTATCCTTCTCGAGGGGTATTCAAAGCCGCTGGTCGTGATTGCAGCCTTTACCCGATCTTTGCTTTCCCTTACCGCGGTTTCGGCGAGTCCAACAATAAGCGTTTTGGGTAAACCGGAAGAAACATCTGCTTCAACGATAACCAGTGGAGCATCAATGCCTAGTTCTGCGCTAGAGAAAGTGGTCGCGACTGTCATCAATCAATTGTACCCACGCGATTCCGCCCAGCACTGAGCCATACGCTGCTAGTACTGTAAGCAGATGGCCATTAATGCCGCACGAACTTGGTGCAGAGCCCGACATCAATGGCCGCCCTCTTGCACCACGCTAGTGCGGGCGCTATGCCGGAACTGTCTAAAAAGTCTCTAACCTATTGTTTATTATACTTTTTATATAAGTTGGCACAGTCAGTGCTCTGTATACAACCACACCAGATGATCTACACTATTAGATCAGCGGTGTTGGACCCCTTCGATTCGATGGAATTGGTAATACCGGGAATGACTAACGCCACCTTGTTCGATCCAGGTTAATGACACGGAGTGACGTATGTACGACCATTCGCTAGGTTTGAAAGGCTTCCGGGCCATGAATGGGACTATCATCGGCTCTGGAAATTCGGTACATTGCCTAAGTTCTAGGTGAAGCTTTGCAAGGAGAAAATTAATGAAACTAGTCTCTGCAATTATTAAGCCCTTCAAACTTGATGACGTTCGTGAGGCGCTGTCAGAAATTTCTGTGCAGGGCATGACAGTGACAGAAGTTAAAGGTTTTGGCAGACAAAAAGGCCATACGGAGCTCTATCGTGGGGCGGAGTATGTCGTCGATTTTTTACCCAAGGTAAAGATTGAAGTCGCTATTGCTGATGACAGCCTTGATGCGGTCATTGAGGCCATTTCAGGTGCTGCCAATACCGGTAAAGTTGGTGATGGAAAGATCTTTATCAGTACGCTGGATGACGTTATCCGAATCAGGACCGGCGAAACCGGCGCTGAAGCGATCTAACACGTTACTTTGTAGTTTTATGGGGGCGGTTCATACCCTCCTCCATAATCCCTTTGTTAGTCGGGTCCCCGAAAGGCAAAATTTCTCTATAATGCTCACTTTTAGCATGACCCCATGGAGTCAGTATGCGATATGTGAGTACACGTGGTGGAGTTCAAGGCCTATCCTTTTGTGATGCTGTGATGATGGGCCTGGCTGATGATGGCGGATTGTTGGTACCAGAGACGATTCCAGATGTCAGTAAAGATTTGCCGCAGCTCGCCGGTAAGGGTTATGTGGATCTGGCCGCTTATGTCATGGGACACTTTATTGATGACATTCCAGCGGCCGAACTACGTTCAATCATTGAGCGTAGCTATGAGACTTTTGATGATTCAGCCGTGACGCCCCTCGTCGAAGTTGGCGATATTCATGTCCTTGAGTTGTTTCATGGCCCGACGCTGGCTTTCAAGGATGTGGCGCTGCAGTTTCTGGGCAATGTCTTTGAATTTGTGCTGAATAAACGCGGCGGCCGGCTAAATATCCTGGGCGCCACTAGCGGAGACACTGGCAGCGCTGCGATAGCGGGCGTCCGCGGTAAGCAAAATATTAATATTTTCATCATGTTCCCGGAAGGCAGGACAAGCGCACTCCAGGAAAAACAGATGACAACTGTTTTGGACGACAATGTGCAGAACCTGGCCATTGAGGGAAGCTTTGATGACTGCCAGTCGATCTTGAAGACCATTTTCAATGACCTGGCATTCAAGGATGCCTACGACCTTGGTGCCGTTAATTCTGTTAACTGGGCTCGAATTCTTGCTCAGGTTGTCTACTATTTTTCAGCTTATGTGCAGCTCGGGTTGCCTGAGCGATTCCAGGTTGCCGTGCCAACGGGTAACTTTGGAAATATCTTTGCGGGCTACATTGCCCGCCGCATGGGGTTGCCTATCGATACACTGATCCTGGCGACCAACCAGAATGACATACTGCATCGTTTTTTCACCACCGGTAGATATGAGAGGGGCGAGGTCTACTTCTCCCATAGTCCGGCGATGGACATCCAGGTTGCCAGTAATTTTGAACGGTACCTCTATTTTGAATTTGGCCAGGCGCCGGAAAAGGTCAAAGAATTCATGAGGGATTTTTCGAGTACAGGGATCGCTACCACCAGCTTCAACACACTGAATTTCGACGCTGCTTTTACGTCAGGAAGGGTCTCCGACGAAGATACGGTGGCGACAATCGCCAGGATCTTTGAGGAGGCCGAGTACCTTCTCGACCCGCATACTGCAGTTGGGGTTGAAATTGGCCTGGCCAAACGGCGACCGGAAGTTCCACTGGTCTGCCTGGCGACCGCGCACCCGGCCAAGTTTGATGAAGTTATTCGGCAGGCAATCCCCGATATCGAAGTAAGTCACCCAACGCTAGAGTTACTAAAAGACCTGCCAGAGCGAAAGACTTTGCTTGAGGGAGAGGTGGGTGTAGTGAAAGACTTTATTTCGACTTTTAACGATCAACCAGCTTCCTGATTGCATCAGGAAGCGCCCTTATATCGTCTATAGTCTCGTCAGGGTTCGACTCACCTTTGATCAGTTTATCGTTTGATTTCATCCAGATGGTGTGCAGACCTACTTCATTGGCTGCATCTACGTCTTTGATGGGATCGTCACCCACATAAACCATCTGGGCTGGTTCACAGCCCGTATGCGCCAGCGCTGCGTGGAACAGATCTGGTGCTGGTTTTGGGGCGCCGACCTGTTCCGCGGAAAAAGCAAAGCTAAAACAGTCATTTAACCCAAGCCTGTAAATGTCTGCGTTACCATTTGTAATCGCCCCCAGTTGAAAAGATCGAGCAATGTCCCTGAGTGTATCCAGAGCACCTTCAAAAAACTCCACTTCGTTTCGTGCTGCTAAAAAGATTTCCATTGCGCCTTCTGCGTGAGAGGCAGCGCTTTGTTCGTCAAGATAGGATACGAGGGATGCTTTAATGAGTTGTTGCCTGAAGGCTGTAAGTCTGTGGCCCAGCGAGGGATCTTCACTCAGCAGCGTTTCGCGAATCGGCATTAGCGTGGACGGTTCGTAGCTATATCCGGGTACTTCTTTTTCGAGCCAGTCAGCCAGGATGGATTCTGCCCGCTTAATAACAGGACCAACGTACCAGAGCGTGTCGTCCAGATCGAAGGCGATGACTCGGATCATTTATCGGTTACCTTTTGAGACCTGGGATGAGCTTTATCGTAGACATCAGCCAGGTGTTGGAAGTCGAGGTGAGTATAAATCTGGGTGGTTGAGATGTCGGCATGACCAAGTAACTCCTGGACTGCACGAAGGTCCTGACTTGATTCCAAAAGATGGCTGGCGAAGGAATGTCTGAGTGTGTGTGGGTGAACACGACCAGAGATACCCAGGCGAACGCACCACTTTTTGACTCTCTCTTGAACGTTTCGGGGGCTTATTCGTTTTCCGCGCTCGCTAAGAAAGAGCGCGGATTCATCCTCCAGCTTGCCTTTTGGCAGCTGCTCACGAATTTTTAACCAGGTGTTGATAGCGGCAATTGCTTTTGAGCCAACGGGTAGCACTCTCTCTTTGTTTCCCTTACCTCGCACCTTCATTGAATTGTCATCAAAGGAGATGTCACCCGTATTGCTTCCGACCAGTTCCGCAAGACGTAACCCGGACGAATAGAATAGTTCCAACATCGCCCTGTCGCGCAGCGCGTGCCAGTCGGTTGTATCGATCTCAAGCAGTCGGCTCACCTGGTCGGTATCTATGGTGACAGGCAAGCGTGAGTCTGATCTTGGCGCGGAAAATTCCATCGCCGGGTTTGTCGAGCAGATGCCTTCCCGTGCCAGGTAGTTAAAAAAGGTTCGAGTCGCGGAAAGGCGTCTTTGTAAGGTCTTCCCCGAACGCCCCTGCCTTTTTCCTGCGCCGATATAGGTGCGGAGGTGATGTGCGCTTACGTCGCGCCAGTCTGCTATATCCTGGTCGGCAAGATCTTTTTTCAGTGCCGTTAGGTCTCTCTTATAACCATCAACGGTATGTGGGGATAATTGGCGCTCATTCGAAAGATGAGCGATGAATGCTGAGATTAGCGGTTGCAGCCGAATATCCGCGTTCATCAGTTTCTGGGCAAGTGTTGCGGTAAGAGCTTTCCCAGAGTCTCGGCAATGAAGTTAATAAAGAGGGCGTCCATGTCTGGCGTGAAGTATTCGGTGTCACTGCTACCGATCGCCAGCATACCAAGATATTTGTTCTTGTCACGGATGGTAAGAACAGCGGCTGATTTAACTTTTTCACTCTGGTCCCGAAACAGGAAATCCTGTTCTCTGGGTCGGAGCGTTCCAAGCGTTGGCACCTTGCTCTGCATCAGCGCACCAACATATTTTCTTGCAGATTCAGCAGGAATTCGTGAAGTGAAATGATTAATCTGCTTAGGTTTTCCAAAAACTACCAGCGAATTCGCCTTGCACCCAAAATCGCGTTTGAGTCCCTTTTCGAGTGCGCCGAAGAATTCGGAACTTCGTTTCGCAGCCATCATGCTGAGAATTAGCTTGCGGCTTTTATCAAATATTTCCTTATTGCGTTCTGCATTCTCAACGAACTCCTTGAGTTGCCTCCTGGTTTTCTTTTGCCGATCCCGGATGACATCCAGCTGTTTCTCCACCAGGGAGATGGTGCCTTTGCTTTTATGAGGAACCTGGATCTTCAGCAACAGTCGATCCCTGTCGACAAAAAAATCGGGATTTGCCAGCAGATAGGCGGCGACGTCCTTATCGATCAGTTCTTTGCTCATAGATTACCGGTACTCATATTTGTAATCGGCCTTCATAAACTCTGCATGCGGGGCCGGTCATCTTGATGGTGTCATTGTCGCCACCCCAGCTGATGCTCAGATGGCCGCCTGTCAGTTCCACGTCCACAGTATCGTCCAGTACACCCTGTAGTATTCCGGCTACAACAGCTGCGCAGGCACCGGAACCACAAGCCCTGGTTTCTCCGACGCCTCGTTCAAACACCCGAAGCCTTATCTTCTTTCTGGATACGACTTCCATAAAGCCTACGTTAACACCTTCTGGAAATCGTGGGTGGCGCTCAACAAGCGGACCTGCTTCCAGGACCGGTGCGCTGTCCACCGCAGGTACGGTGATGACGGCATGGGGGTTTCCCACATTCAGTGCCGATATGGAAAATGTATCAGGGTATTCCGGCCCAAGAGACAGTTGGTAGTTGATCTGTGGGCTGTCTGCAACGAAGGGAACCTTGCCGGGTTGCAGTGCCGGTTTGCCCATATCCACAGTGACGTTGCCATCTTTCCCCAGCTTGCAGGTTATATTGCCGTTGCTGGTTTCCAGCCTGATAGTAGATTTAGTTGTGAGACCTTCGTCTCTGACGAAGCCCAAAAAACATCGCGCGCCGTTCCCGCATTGTTCTGCCTCGCTGCCATCCGCGTTATAAATGGTATAGCGGAAATCGCTGTCTGGCCTGGCGGGTGGTCGAACAGTCAGTAACTGGTCGAACCCTATGCCGAACCGGCGATCGGACAGCTCCTTGATCAGCTTAGGATTAAGCGTGACGGGCTGGGAGATGAGATCGACCATCATGAAGTCATTCCCAAGTCCGTGCATTTTGGTGAATCGTAGTAGCATTTTTTCTAATTTACTCTGGCAAACCGGCAATGCAACTTAAGAAACGGGCTTTATGGACTCCAGGGCGAACAGGTCTTCAATCGTTTCCCGCTTGCGAACGCAGTAGTGCTCTTGACCAGAAACCAGAACTTCAGCGGACCTGGGCCGGGAATTGTAGTTGGAACTCATGACAAACCCATAGGCACCGGCTGACAATATGGCCAATAGGTCATCTTCTTCCAGCGAAAGCATCCGGTCTTTGGCCAGGAAATCTCCTGTTTCACAGACCGGACCGACGATATCCCAGTGTCTTTCCGGGCTAGCGCCGTCATCTTTCAGCGTAACCGGGGTTACCTCCTGCCAGGCGCTGTAGAGCGCGGGGCGAATCAAATCGTTCATCGCGGCATCGACTACCGCGAAGTTTTTCTGGTCGTTACCTTTCAGTGTATTCACTGTGGTCAGCAACACGCCGGCATTGGCGACGATCATGCGTCCGGGCTCAAACATCAGAGACTGCGGCCGACCGCTCATGGCCTGCTCAATCGCACTGGCAAAATCACCGATTTCTATAGGGACTTCGTCTCGGTACTGAACGCCGATGCCACCACCCAGATCGATGTGTTCCAGTGTGATGGCCTGCGCTTCAAGTTCATCGACCAGCGAAAGTACCCGTGTTAGTGCATCAAGAAAGGGGGTTAACTCAGTGATTTGAGAGCCAATATGACAGTCGACACCGACAATCTTTAGTGAGTCGAGCCCTGTTGCTTCCTGGTATAGCGTCATCGCCTCTTCAACAGAGACGCCAAATTTGTTTTCTTTCAAACCGGTGGAAATATAGGGGTGAGTATTGGGATCGACGTCGGGATTGACCCGGATTGAAATCGGCGCAATAGCGTCTGTGGCAGCAGCGAGCCGAGCAATTCTGCGTAGCTCTGAAGCGGACTCCACGTTGAAGCAGCTAATATGTTGTTCCAGGGCAAATAGAATTTCCCAGTCTTGCTTGCCAACGCCTGAAAAAACGACTGAACCTGGATCACCACCAGCTCTCAGGACTCGCGCGAGCTCTCCACCGGAAACTATGTCGAAACCAGACCCGAGGGCAGCTAATGTCTGAAGAACGGCGAGGTTCGAATTGGCTTTTACGGCGTAGCAGATTCGGTGTGGATGCATGGAGAACGCATCGTGAAAGGCCTGATAGGCAGCTGTAATGGCACCTTCTGAGTAAACGAAACAGGGTGTGCCATGGGTTTCGGCGATCTCTCGAAGCGACACTTGCTCCATGTGAAGATCGCCTTCGATGCGGTGTAACACGACTATTTTTCCTGGTGAGTTAAGGGTTGGTTCGAATTATTCGCTACTTTGAGATCATTGCCTGCTTGCACCCTGGATGAAACTTCAGGCGCTTTATCCTGTGGTAGGTAAAGTGGTGCTTTCTGGCCGCAAGCCGGTAGCAGAACGAGAACTATTATCAGCGTCGCTATACGCATGTCGTGTTAATCAAACCTTCGGAGGGTGCAGTATACTTTAGCCCGGCAGAATCGAGAACTATCCGAATTAGCCCGTACTAAACCCATACTACAGATGGAGGAAGCTTTCCCTTGGATGACAGTGAGTTTCAGGAAATCGTGGATGACGAATTCGTCCGAATTGAAGATCGTGTGGATGAACTCGAACTTGACGTTGATATCGATGCTTCGGGTGGTGTGCTGACATTCACGCTGGACAGTGGTTCCAGCATTATCCTGAGCCGACAGATTGCCAACCATGAAATCTGGGTCGCGGCAAAGTCAGGGGGTTTTCACCTGAAAAGAGCAGGCGACGGCTGGCACTGCGACAAGACAGACGAGAGTCTGGAACAGCTATTAAACAGGGTGTTTATGGAGCAGGCGGGTGCATCGCTGTTTTAGGGAACATCTGATTGAAGTCGGAGTGCCGCATCATTTTTTTCGCGATGGCGGCGTTGAATCCGCACTCGAAACCCAACTTTCTGCGTGCGGGTTCGCCTTACCCTCATAGGAAACCCTCACAAAAAAATTCAACTAATCAGGAGTTCCTTAGAAGGGTCAGCCTAGTCTTGATCGTGCCTGCTGGATTGCCAACTTAACCTGTGCTGGTGCGGTGCCACCATGATGGTTTCTGGCCGCAAGAGAACCTTCGAGGGTCAATACGTCGAACACATCTTCTTCGATCAGGCTCGACATTGATGTGAATTGCTCGAGAGACAACTCGGACAGATCCAGGTCTTGTTCCAGCCCAACGGCAACCAGTCGACCAACAACATCGTGAGCATCTCTGAAAGGCTGCCCCTTTTTGACCAGGTAATCAGCAAGGTCAGTTGCGGTCGCAAAACCTTTCAGTGTCGCAAGACGCATTTGTTCGCGCTGTGGTTCTATCGCAGGAATCATGTCAGAGAATGCTGTCAGGCAGTCCAGTACAGTATTGACCGTGTCGAACAGGGGCTCCTTATCTTCCTGGTTGTCCTTGTTATAAGCGAGAGGCTGGCCTTTCATCACAGTGAGCAGGGATATGAGCGAGCCAAATACTCGTCCCGTCTTTCCTCTGACAAGTTCAGGCACATCGGGGTTCTTCTTCTGGGGCATGATTGATGAGCCAGTGCAAAATCGATCCGGCAGAGAAATAAACCCAAACTGCGGGGAAGTCCAAAGGATCATCTCTTCTGCCCATCGCGACAGGTGCATTAACAAAATGCTCGAGGCAGCGCAGAACTCTATCGCGAAATCCCGGTCGCTAACGGCATCCAGGGAGTTGCCTGCGATTTGGTCGAACCCAAGCAGCTTTGCGGTCATGGTTCTATCAATGGGATAAGTTGTTCCGGCGAGCGCGGCGGAACCGAGCGGCATGATGTTTACGCGTTTCCGGCAGTCTTGCATGCGCTCGATATCGCGATCGACCATCTCGAACCACGCCATCAGGTGATGGGCAAATGAGATCGGCTGGGCAATCTGGAGATGGGTCAGACCTGGCATGATCGTTTCCGTCTCATTGGTGGCCAGGTCAAGAATCCCGTGTTGCAGGCTCCGGGTCTTATGCAGAATGTTGTCGATAGCATCACGCAGGTACAGTCTGATATCTGTTGCAACCTGGTCATTTCTGGAGCGACCGGTGTGTAGTTTCTTCCCAACCTCGCCAATCCTGTCGGTCAGGGTGCTTTCAATGTTCATATGGACATCTTCAAGACTAATAGACCATTCCATCGTGCCCTGTTTGATGTCCTCTGCGATGCCATTGAGCCCTTCAACCATAGCGCCTAACTCGTTGCTAGAAATGATGCCAACAGACTGCAACATGGTTGCGTGCGCAATTGAGCCCTCTATGTCATAAAGTGCCAACACATGATCAAATTCGATAGAGGCAGTAAACGATTCCACGAAGGCATCCGTAGCCTCGGTAAACCTGCCATCCCAGAGTTTTGTATTTTTATCAGTCAACGAGCCGACCCGATCGATTGAGAGCGGCGATTATAGCAGTAAGGTTCCAACTACAGGCATAATTACAGCCATGAGCGGTAAACAGCCTTGAGCGGTAAACAGCCTTGAGCGTTACTTGAAGATAAACAGCCTTGAGCGTTACTTGAAGATAAACAGCCTTGAGCGGTAAACAGCCATGAGCGTTAAACAGAAATGAGCGCAAACAATGATTCCACGGCATCGAACCCGGAGACGGATT
>Ga0209263_1000062_pt1 | contig 84747 bp, 82 predicted proteins | sample SaaInlV_DNA_100m_FD_184684 | JGI IMG/M metagenome (GOLD analysis project Ga0209263, IMG submission 184684) | Marine microbial communities from expanding oxygen minimum zones in the Saanich Inlet - SI075_LV_DNA_100m (SPAdes) (version 2) | ecosystem: Environmental > Aquatic > Marine > Unclassified... | reverse complement strand
GGTGCTCAAGGTCCAGCGGGCGCTGATGGTGCCGCCGGTGCTCAAGGTCCAGCGGGCGCTGATGGTGCCGCCGGTGCTCAAGGTCCAGCGGGCGCTGATGGTGCCGCCGGTGCTCAAGGTCCAGCGGGCGCTGATGGTGCAGACGGGGCTCAAGGTCCACAAGGTCCAGCAGGGAATGATGGCTCTGATGGCGCAGATGGCAATACCGGTCCCCAGGGCTATACCGGCCCTCAAGGTCCTACAGGAGATACTGGCCCGCAGGGTCCGCAAGGGATTCAGGGTAATCAGGGTTCTCAAGGTGCCACAGGTCCGCAGGGCGAAGGATTAATGAGTGGCAGCTTGTTATTTCTACCGGAAAGTGAACCAGCTCCGGCTGGATACACTAGGCTGGGTAGCTATAAACAAGAGTTGAAGAATAAGAAATCTAAGAAATCGAATAAGTCCGGCAAATCCAATAAGTCCAAGAATCTGAACATCACGATAATCGTGTATCAAAGAGACTAGGCTCGTTGCTGAAAAGGGGTTAAACCTTAGGTTTAACCCCTTTTCAGCGTTTGACGCGGGTTGCGTTGACCCTATGGCCCAGTTTACAGCAACGCTAATTTCTAAAATAAAGTGGTTAGAAAAGAATCTGGGCACATGGCCGAACAGGCTTCACATAAACGCACAAGAAACATATAAGGCCAGGACAGTTATGAACGATTCTCATCAGAATTTAGTCGAGGTTCGCAGGTCATCTGGCGAAAAAGAGTGGATGACCAGAGAAAAACTCGCAGAGTTGAATAAACAGCGTGCCCTTAAGCGGGAACAATCTAAAGCACTAGAGAAGCAACACTGGAATGGGATGAAGGTTTAGTCTCTTTTCAAGCCCCTTTTTCGGAGAGAGAGCAATAATTATCGAGAAGGTCCTAATGTTCGTATCTGCCATGTTTCTGTCATGTTTCTGTCATTTGCGGTTATTGACATGAATACAGCGAACGCAGGTAAGAAGTCTGACAAGTAGCCCTGCCTCGATAGAGGCGGGGGCTTCTGTTGCTACAAGTTTCCCCGAGCGGCAAGAAGATTTTCAAAGTGTTGACGACGGTTCTGCGGCCCCTGGGAATTCTCTCTCTAAGGGTTCTGCTTGGCCTTACCGGGAAGACACGTCATCATCAGGTCCCAATTGATCTGGAAGAGGTACATCACACATGACGACGCATGCGTTAACGCTGGCGATCAACCCGGTCCGCGCGGGGAAGTTCCTCTTCGTGCCGCTGGTAGTTTTAACTACGATACACACGGCTACGATGTTGCTCTGGTTCAACGATCTGTTGCCGGCTGACGAGTGGTGGCACATTGCCCTTTTTGACCTTGACGAGGAAGAAAGCTTTGGCACCTGGTACAGTACACTCATACTGTTCGCCGCGGGACAGTTGTGTCTTATTCAGTCGTGGCTGGAATGCAAAGGTGCAGGACGGTCAACAGGGTCATGGTTGTTTTTCGCCGTGGGGTTCCACATCCTGTCAATTGACGAGGTGGTAGGGCTTCATGAATACGTCAACACCCTGGCTGAAGATACCAGCTGGACCACGTACGGCGCCATCATCGTATTGATCATTGGACTTGCCAACCTGCCTTTCCTTGCTCGATTGCCCTCACGCACGCGCAACCTGTTTGTCATTGCTGGTGCGATCTACGTCGGCGGTGCACTGGGTGTTGAACGCGCGACCGATTGGTACGATGTAAACGACCTGATGAATACACTGGCCTATAATTTGTGGACTGCCGTTGAGGAATTTATGGAAATGTCAGGGATTGTCCTTTTTATCTTTGCATTGCTTGAACACATTGTGCCAGTGGGACAGAAGCCAGTGCGGATTGAAATTCAATTCAGACGTTGAAGATGATCAATTCTTTCACACCTAATTCAAAAAATGAGCAAACTTAGAGTTGAATCTTCTTCTGCTATCAACAGCGCGTCGAACCGTGTGTCCTTGTCTCTGGTTTTAAGCAGGCTCTAAAATTCGGCCTGAAAGGTAAATGAAGAATATTTGTTTCGTCAAAAAGCCCACTCGCATTATTCAGGTCGACTGCCGACCACTGTGACGCGTTCCATCTTCCTGACAGCAGGCCAGTAATCTGCCGCAGCAAAGTGCTGAACTGCCCGGTTGTCCCAAAACGTAAACGAATCTTTGCGCCACCTGAATCGACATTGATGATCAGGATTCCAAGCCGTCAGAAACAGTTTCTCCAGTAAGGCATCGGAATCAGCCTGGGACATACCGTCAAGTCGACGGGTAAAGATACGATTGACGTAAATTGATTTACGTTTGCTCACTGGATGGGTTCTGACAACGGGATGTCGTGCTGGAGGAAACTTCTCCCGAAGTGCCTCTATTTCTTTAATCGACGCACCCTGTTTTCGCATACCGTCCAGGAAAGGCTGGTTGTCATGGATGGCATAAAGCCCATCAAGCATCTCCTTTGTTGCATCGTCCAGACTCGCGTAGGCAGCCTCCATGTTAGCAAATAACGTGTCGCCGCCAACCTCCGGCACCTCGACAGCGCGCAGAATTGAACCCAGGGACGGTTCTTGCCGCCACGTAACATCAGAGTGCCAGACATTTATCTTTGGTGGGCGATCACGATCATTATTCAGGCGAATAACCTCTGGATAGCCCTCATCATTTTCTGTGAAGGGGTGGATCTCAACATCACCAAAGCGGCGTGCAAATGCAATGTGCTGCTGCATTGATATCGCCTGATCTCTGAAGAAGATAACTTTTCTTTCAACGAGCAAGTCAGACAGAAAGTCGATCACATCGACACCAAGGTCTTTCGAAAGGTCAATATCGTGTACTTCAGTTCCGATGCCTGGCGAAAGGTGATAAAGACGGAAGCCCAAATCTTCAGCCATGTTGGTTGCCAATGCAGACATTTGCTTCTCCAAAATTGTGTTCAATAAATTCAGTTCAATAATTCAGCACTATGAATATAGCTTCTCAGCCAACCGACGGCGACACCATCCCGACATTTCGTGGTAGCTGACAGTTTACATGTCGCGCTTAACTCGGGTGTTTACAAGCTGGAGATAACACGCCGAACACAGGCAAGGTCAAGTATAGTTTATTTAACCCCCATTTTTACAAGTCTGCCAGAGCATCCTCTGGCGAGAATTACTTGGATGTACCACATTGTGTAACAACTTGTTTGGTTCGATGGTTACTGTCTGTAAAGGTGTTGGTCGACAGCCTTGCAGGCGGTTGGGTTGATCAATGAGCAGCCTGGGGAGCCGGCACGGTGATTTTTCGGTTAGTGGTAAGTGCCTTTGGATTGGAAAGATGCTTTAGGCCTGGATGGTTGCGGCAGTTTTAAAGGCTGTGGTTGCGCTTCCACGTGACCCGGAATTTTCTGGGTTATGTCTGCATCAGTCATGTTGGTAATGACTCGTACGGTGGAAGAAAGCCATTAAAAACAAGCATTACCAGCGACACAGCCAATGGCGCCTGATTATTGAACTAAGCTATAGCCGAGCCAGATGATCTTCAACAAACTCCATGCGGTCTTTACCCCAATAGATGTCATTTTCGATGCCTATGGATGGTACGCCGAAAACCCCACGTTGCAGCGCTCTATTGGTCGAATCAATTAGCTCAGCTCTAACAGATTCACTCTCGGCCGCGGTTTCAAATTCATCTGGATCCACATCCAATGAGGCCGCGATCTGGCGCAATCTGGAGTAGTCACCAATGCTGCCATCACCCTGCTCCCAATAGGCAGCAAAAATGGCGTCGATAAAGGCTTGCTCTTGATTCCAAGATCGCATGGCAATGGCGCCGCGCAACGCACGACTGGTCTTGATAGGAAAAGCCTTGGGTACGCTGAAGGGTAACTGGTACTTCCTTGCCCAGCGCATCAGATCATCTTTACGATTTTTTAGCTTCGCTTTTGGTTCATCCATCAGCACGTAGTTGTTCGCTTGAAACACATGTCCAACATTGAACGCATGCCATCTGATTTCAGCATTATGTCGCGCAACGATTGGCTGCAACAATTTGATGGCGAAGTATGTGTTAGTGGAACCTAGATCCCAATAAAGATCGATCACCCTGGCCATATCAATTGTTTCCCTGTTATTAATAACTGTTTTTGATAACTGTTTTTGATAACTGTTTTTGATAACTGTTTTTGATAACTGTTAGTGAAATTAGTGCCTGATCTGACTCTGTGACGAGTTAACCCCTGCCCTATTTATAAAGCCGGATGATTGACGTGACCACCGGCACGTTCCAAAGCACAGCCTGCATTGATCAACGTGGACTCCTCAAAGTCTCGACCAACGAGTTGCACCGATAATGGAACACCCTGCGGGCCTATAGACCAGGGTATCGACAGTGTCGGACTTCCGGAAAAATCAAATGGCGCGGTAAACCTTAGCCTCTGCGACAGATCCTGTATCAATACATTCGTTCGTTCAGAGCGCTCCCTTTCTAAAGATGCAAACGACATGGAGGGACAGATAAGCAAGTCAAGCTGTTCGAAAATATGATTCAATTCCGATTTGAAAGACCGTCTGACAATTTCCTGTTCAAGGTAAGCCGATGCTGGCAGGCTAAGACCTAGTTCGATCAGTTCGCCAATGGGCCCGTATTCGTCTTTGTGCTTTGAATAAGTTTCACTATGAGCCCGTGCCGCTTCAACGGCACAGGTGACCGGCCAGCCATTTGCAACGGACTCATAGGGTAGCGTCACCTCGATAATTGTAGCGCCTCTTTCCGCCAACAGATTCACCGCTTCTCTTATGGCTGATACCAGCACCGGGTCAATACCATCACTCACGTAGGACCAATCCACACCAATCCTCACACCAGTGATATTCTCATCGATGGCATCAACATAATCAGGAACTTGCCGGTAGCTTGAGGTCGGGTCATCGTCATCCCGGCCTGCGATAATTTGCAACATGGCTGCCGCATCACGAACCGAACGTGTCATCGGACCAATGTGATCCAGCGTATAGGCCAGCGGCAGGACCCCAGCCCTACTCACTCTGCTCCATGTTGGTTTAAGGCCAACGATGCCGTTTGAAGCGGAAGGGAATCGAATGGAACCTCCTGTATCCGTGCCGATGGACGCATAACACAGACCTGCTGCCGTCGCCACACCAGAGCCTGAAGACGAGACCCCTGTCCAACAATCAGAATTCCATGGATTGATGGGCACCTCTACCGAAGGATGATGTTGAGCATACGCTCCCTCGGTCAGTTTGAGTTTTCCAAGCAACACGGCACCTGCCTGAAGCAAGCGATCGACCACGGACGCGTTCTTTAACGGCACCTGGTTCTCGTGGATCTTCATCCCGTAGGTAGTCGTAATGCCAGCGGTATCCAGCAGGTCTTTCACAGCAATTGGAACGCCATGTAGTGGTGAGCGAAGTTTGCCCGCTTCGATCTCCTGGTCTGCATTGATCGCCGCTTCTCGCGCCTGATCAGCGCAAACCGTCACGAACGACTTCAGTTCGGAGTCGAGCTCACCGATGCGATCCAAAAGATGATCGGTCACGGCAAGTGAACTGGTTTCCCCCGACTGTATCCGCCGCCCTATCGAAAGGGCTGAATCATAATGCATTACTTATCTCCTGAATTACTATCCTGATTTAACTACCTACGAAATGACTCTGCCTATGCTCATGTTGCAGATCAAGTATTCTTTCCAGGCAACGCTATTTATCATGGCAGGGCTATCTTCGGCCTGTTTCTTCGGCTCTTTGGTGTTCTGGTGAAGTGCTGTTTGTGCGATATGAACCTGTCCATTAATGCCTGACTCTGAGTGCTTGTAGCCCTTCATAACCTGGAGCGGGCCCGTATTTTCGGTTAGCGATAAGTGACTTCAAATAAGGAAGATGCTTTAGCGTTGGCTCGTTGCGGCAATTTTAAAGGGGCTGGTTGCGCTTCGATGTAAACCAAGATCTTCTGGATTATGCCTGGATGAGTAATGTCGGCAATGGCACGCACGGCATCGCCGCAGATCGAGGCATAGCGTAACGTCTATCTTGAAGGCTCGTTTGAGTCGTTAGGCTAAAAAAACCGTGCGTCATTGAACAACCCCTTGCCTCTGGGCTGGGCTATCTGCTGTAGATCATCTGCTGGCTTCCTCAGCACAATATATTTACGAAATCGTGAATTCGACGAGAAACAGCAACCCCCGGGAAAACCGCCGTTATCCTCGCTCAAATTCTCGAATCACTTGACCGGGCCGATTGCCAGTATGTTGACAGTTTTCTACCACAACCTGGCCCGCGACCAGGGTCGCTGTATAGCCAGTGCTCTTCACAATAAATCGACCGCCACCATGAGGAAAATCATACACATACTCTGGATGATGGGTCGCTAACTGGCCGTAATCAATCACATTAATATCCGCGATATAGCCCTCTTTGAGCACCCCGCGATCTTTCAGGCCCAACACTTCTGCAGATTGCTGGGTGATTTTATGGATCGCCTCGGGCAACGAATAGACATTGTGCTTACGGGTCAACTCACTCAGCAGGACCGTTGGCGAATCGGTATCAGTAAAAATACCTACATGCGCACCAGCATCACCCAACATCGGAATAACGTGATCTAATTGCATGTATTGCCACTGATTTTCGAGCGCACCGCCAAAGGCCCAATAATTAAATAGCTCTCGACCTTCCGAGGCCAAGAGCCGGTCAACATACATTTCAACCGGATCACATCCAGCGGCATCCGCTAACTGTTGCAGCGATGACTTTCGGTCCAAATCAAGGTCGGGTGTTTCGCCCATGCCAAAGGGGTGCAGCATATGGGCCATCTTCGAGAAATGCCCGATGGCCTTGCCCTCTTTGATAAGCCGCATTCGGGTTTCCTGATTCCGAAGCGCATCGACGCGGTCGCTTACCGTGGGCAGCGCCATCAATTCCCGCCAGGCATCTGACTCCTTGGTAAACGGTGACAACTGCGCCAAACCAAAAAATGCCCCACTGGGTCTGGTGTGGCAAACCCCGGAAACCCGTTTACCGCCCTGGTTATGCTGATGGAAAAAATCCCGCCACCGACTAACGCCACCATCACCTTGCGACCCGGTCCCACCCGAAAACAAAATCTGGCAACCCGCTTCAGCGCCCTGCTCAAACATTTTGAGTTCGGTCTCATAACGAGTCTGAAAATCATTCGCCGATTGAAACAGCGCACCCACGCCACCGGCTTCAATCACCGCCTGTTGTATTGCACCCGTCTCGCGCAGGTCTGCCCAGGTCCCAGGCGTGCAACGGCCATCTGGCACTGTATGTGGAATAAATCGAGAGGTTGAAAAGCCAACCGCACCAGCTTCGACCGACTCTTTGACCATGCGAACAATATCGGCCAATTCGTGATCATCGGCTTGCACATCTTTATCCATGGACTTATCCCCCATGGCTTCAAATCGGATAGCCGAGTGTCCGACCAACCCAACAATATTCAGGGCCGGTTTCAAGGCCTCAACAGAATCTAAATAACCACCGTAATTAGTCCAGTTCCAGGGCAGGCCATCCAGAATGGCTTCGGCTGCAATATCTTCAACCGACTCCATGAGCTTTGCCATATATTGCCGGTTTTGTTCAGCCACGGGTGCAAAGCCAACACCACAGTTGCCGATAAGCGCCGTCGTCACGCCGTGATATGAACTCGATGTGAGCTCGGGGTCCCACCCCACCTGAGCATCTAAGTGGGTATGCAAATCGACAAACCCCGGAGTGACTGTTTGCCCTGTCGCATCAATGGTTTTTGCCGCAGAATCCTCATTGAGGTCTCCCATTTTTGCGATCTTACCGTCTCTGATCGCAACATCACCTTTATAGGGTGCAGCGCCCGTACCATCAACAATGGTGCCACCGGAAATAATAAGGTCGTAATTCATTCAGTTACTCCTTTGACTGTCTTTGTTCGCTGGCGTTTACGCCATTCATACAAGCTCCCTAGAACATGCCACATAAACCCAGAGCCTGTCCACCTTCTGCTTTAGGCTATTAACGGCTTTACTACCACTTGGCTCTTGGCTCTTGGCTCTTGGCTCTGTACTTAAAGCGTGCCACGCCTGGACCGCCTTTAAAGTCACTCGGCGCAGCGCCCCAGAAACGAAATCACGTGGCGATTATATGCCTCTATGTCTTCAAGAAAGGGGGCGTGACCGCAACCAACCATGACTGTCATTTCGGAATCTTGCAGAAGTGATGCAGCGACCTCTCCAATCCCGATTGGCACGACCCCATCTTCGGCGCCGTGCAACACCAGGGACGGACAAGAAATTTTTGCAATTTGCTCGCGTTGATCAACCGTGCCGAGCTCTCCAAGAGCCGCATCACCTTCAGGGCTTTCCTGCATGGCGATATCCAGACAGCGTTGCTTAACCGACTCACCAACGTCTGCGGCAAAGACACCTTCAAAATACAGCCCCTTGAGAAAGGCTGATCTATCTGCCCGCAATGCCGCTACCGTTGCTACGACATCTTCAGCCGCACCACCATGGGGAAATCCATCCGCTTGCGTATATCGAGGCGTTGCTCCGCCGGTGAGGATTAAGCCTTTTAGTCGATCCCCCAATTTACCTGCCGCGTCAACAACCAGCGCACCACCCAATGACCACCCATTCAAAATCACTGACGACAACCCTAGTTCGTCACATAATGCGACGATATCGTCACCCATCGCCGGAATAGAAACATCCGCGAAGTTCTTATCCGATTGCCCGCAACATCGCTGGTCATAAGTCACTACTGAATAACCAGCAGCTGTTAACGCTGAAACGTTCTGCTCCCAGACAACGCCAGCCATGCCAAACCCATGAACAAGCATTACTGTGGGACTAGATGCCTCGCCGTGCAGCTCATAAAATAGCTGCCCTCCTTCGATGGCCAAATACGACATAGCTATATCTCTGAAAAAACAACCCTTAGACTAATGGTGGTACCAGCAGTAATCAACCGGGTTTTAGCTGAAATCGCAAAAATGCCGGTTTAGGCAGGTACTCATCGAAACCATCCTATGCCCCGGAACAATGTTTTGGTAATGAGGTGAATCCATTAGCTGATACGTTGGCGAACATCCGACAATTCCCGCGTCAATATCACCATGTATCCCTTGCTATAGGTGCGGTCGAGAATGATCCAAGCAGTTTTTTCAATTTACGCTCACGAATTCCCAAACTGCCGGAAAAATAATCAGTAATCTGCCGCGCGCCACCGCTTGATCAGCTGATGTACATACCACCGTTCGGATACAAGGTTGCTCCAGTAGTATAGCTGGACTCCGCACAAGCCAGGTAGAGAGCGGTGTTCGCCATCTCTAATGGCGTGCCAAGACGGCCCATGGGGGTCATGCTAAGCATCATTTCCTTTCCATCGTCGTCATCTTGCAGACCTTGAGTCATAGGTGTCTCGATGAAACCTGGTCCTATCGCGTTGACACGAATGTTATTTTCCAGCATTTCCATCGCGAAGGCATGAGTCAACATGGATACCCCCGCCTTGGATACGCAGTAGTCCACAGCGCCGGACAGGGCGACACGCGCGGCACTCGAGGCGATATTAACGATACTGCCCGGAATACCTTTGGCGATCATGTGACGGGCCGCGTGTTTGTTGGTTAACATGACACCTGTAAGGTTGATCTGCAGCACCTGATTCCAGTCCTCTAAAGGCTGGTCGACTAAATTACCACTCAATCCTTCTGCGTTCTCGTCGCTGAGATAGTGCGCACCGGAAACACCTGCGGCGGCGACCACGCAATCGATGTGTCCGAAATCATCTATCGCGGATTGCATTAAATTTGCAATTTGTGCTTCGAAGCAGACATTCGCTTCCACCCATTTGACCTGACCGTTAGTATTGCTTCTAATCTCTGCGGCTGCAGATTCCATTCGCTCTGAACCTAGATCACTGATGACTATTTCGGCGCCCTCTTCGGCAAAACGAAGCGCGCAAGCTTTCCCAATTCCACTGGCGCCGCCAGTAATCACCGCGACCTTTCCTTCTAGACGACCTACTGCCATATTTTTCCCCTGTGGTGCACCTGGTTGAGTCCAAGCGCTTTATACTGTGCACGCCAATAGTTACGACACCCTGCCCCATTTAACAATGTCCACGAACGCATCGAATCGATTGATCATTCCAGCCGACATTTGAAACTTAGATTGAGCATTGGGGCAACTTCGGCACGGTATGGTAATACCCGATGTTATCGATGCGTTTTCTTTAATTCATTTCCATGCCACCCGCGACCGTCAGGGCGATTCCTGTCACAGCACTGGCCCTGGCAAGGTAAAGCACGGCATCTGCCATATCTTCTGCAGTCTGGGGCTCACCCATTGGGATAAGCTGAGAGGCACGCGTATCAAAATCGACAGGAGCGTCGCTCGCGGCATTATTCCTGGGGATTAAATGATCCAGCCACATCGCCGTTCCTACAATGCCCGGACAGATCGCATTAACACGGATCTTGTCAGCGGCTAGCTCCATCGCCATGGATTGAGTGATGCCTATCGCCGCGAATTTTGAGCCGCAGTATGCGGCCATATTCGGCACCCCTTTTTTTCCAGCGATCGAGGCAGTGTTCACAATACTGGCATTTTCGGAAACTCTTAAGTAAGGAATGGCCGCCTTTGACATCAAGAAAATACCTTTGGTATTAACGGCAAAAATTTGATCCCAGGCGGCCTCGCTGAATTCCGTAATGGGACCTGAATCAACGATACCGGCATTATTAACCAGGAGGTTAAGTTGGCCGAAGGTCTCAATCGTGCATTGAACAGCCCGCTCACAAGCTGCGGCATCGGTCACATCCACATTGCAAATGTCATATAGAGGCGCATTATCGCTAGTGGCATTCGTGGCTTGCAGAGCTTGCGCGATGTCACCGGATTGTCCGAGTTGATAGTTCCATGCCTGGTCACCACCAAGGTCGGCCGCCATGACGCGATAGCCTGCCGCGATCAAACTTTGGGCAATCGCAAGTCCAATGCCCCGGGCCGCACCGGTAACCAATGCGACGGGATGATCGCTCATGTTTGTAACCCTCCAAATGCCGTTCTCAGCGCAAGAACAACTTCTTCAAGCAAGGCGTAACCATCATCGGTCACCGGCGCCAGTTGCATCAGTATATGAGTTTGGCCTTGCCAATTTGAAAGCTTCACTGATGTTCCGAATTCAGTTAATCGAGCTGCGTAGGCAATCCCCTCATCTCTGAGTGGGTCGTACTCGCAAACTGCGATGTATGCAGGTGCGAGGTTTGAAAGGTCTTCAGCAAGTATTGGGGACAGGCGCCAGTCGCTGACAGTTTTCTCATGATCTAATCCGGAAAGCGTTTCGCGCGCAAAAAAACGCATTGTTTCCAGCGTCAATAGAGGGCTGTCAATATTTTCATTGATGGATGGGTATAGAAACGTGTCCACATCATCAAGATAAGATCGGGCATCTGTAACGGGATAAAGCAGGATTTGCAGCACAAGAGGAATGGATTCTTCCCGCGCGCAGATCGCAAGGTAAGCCGCCAGGTTCCCGCCCGCTGAGTCGCCACCGATCGCGATTTTTTCTGGATCAATATTAAAGCTGTCGGAATTGTTAGCGATGTATCGAAGCGCATCAAGGCTATCGATATGGCCAGAGGGGAATGGGTGCTCGGGTGCTAAGCGGTAGTCGACACTAATAATTGTCGCCTGGCTGAGTTGAGCAAGTTGCCTGCACTGATGGTCATGGGTATCAAGATCACCGATGACCCAACCACCCGCATGGTAATAGATAAGGCATGGCGCCATGGCCTTATCATGGTCTTGATAAATTCTCAGGGGTATTGACCCTTGTGAGCCTGGAATCGTGACATCACGAACGCTTTGAATACTGGGCCCAGGACCGAATGCCGCTGCAATGCCGAGATAACCTGCTCTGGATGTCTCCGGAGATAAAGGTATGGGGGGTGCCTCGGGATCAGCACCGGCGGCAAGTTGTGCTAAGAAAGCTGCGGTTTGGGGGTTAAGCGCCATAAGTCAAAATCCTGCCTGCAAGGCTTCAAGCATCGCTGAAGTCTTGCTGCAGGTCAACCAGGCCAGCGAGTTACGCGACCTTTGTTAGTGGCGCTTGACGACCAGTTAGCGAAGCGAATTAACATAGCCATCAACAATGGTGAACTACCTGGCGGTCCGATGCAAAACTGATGGCCAAGCTTGCTCAGGTGCTCTGTGACTCAAAGGTCGATGATCTGATTCGATAGTCCCCTGGCGAACATCCTTGCCATGATTTGAAAGCACGCCGAAAATTAGCGGCGTCCTGGAAACCCATCTGAGCAGCAATCGCATCTACTGACAGACGAGTATTGTCCAGAAACCCACAGGCACGGACCTCCATAATATCGTTAGAAATATTTCTGTAGTTGGTTCCTTCTTGTTTTAACTTTCGGCTTAAACTTCGCTCGGATAAGCACAAACGTTTTGCAACTTCGGTGAATGAAGGAAGCGGCAATGGATAAGAACGAAATAGTGCGGCCAGATGCATGGTATACGTGGTCGATTCAGTTTTCCTCAGTGTTTCAAGTGTATTGGAGCACTGTTGCAGTGACTGATTCCAAATGTCTACATCGTAGTAGGGAGACCTTTCTTTTAAGAGAGCGTAAGGAATTTTTGCACTCGTCGTCTCACAATCAAACTTGAAAGAGCAGTGCAGCGCGGTTTCATATTGCTCGAAGTAATCGGGCCGTGAATATGCAAAATGATATTGCCCCGTCTCAAATACGATGCCCAAAATTTCTTCTATGTAGTTCTGAACAAGTAAAGCAAAGACTTCCGAGCGGAGTTGTGCGTATTCACCGTCACCAAAGTGGTTCACCGTGATATTTAAATCGCGCGAATCAACCGTCATGAATAGCTCAGACAGCGCAGAGTGTATGCGACTATAAGTCTCTATCACCTGTAAACCATCGAGGATCGTTGGCGCCGACAGCGCGGCAATACCCATCTCACCAAGACCAGCCAGCCTCGTATGAGTCCCAATGACCAAACCTAGGCCAGGGTTGCCGCTAATCTTTATTGCGTTGGCAAGAAAAACCGTGAAATCATCAACAGGAACCTGCGCGACTTCATGCACATCTTCACTCTTGTAAGTCATACCGTTATAGAGGTTCGTTAAGTCGAATTTGGCTCGTTCCAATTCACGCTCAACGATACGGCAATAGAAGCTAGTGACTACAGTCATGCGTCAAGAATAGCAATTTTGGCGTAAAATGACATGGCCTTGGCAGCTCTGCCTCTGATGTCTGGCGCGCACAACCCGCATACTACGCTTAACGATCTGATGCGAGTGCACAATGCTGATGAATACCATTTCGAAGAACGCGCAGCCCGAGACAAATCAACTTGATCTTGAGGCCCTGAGTCATGCCAAATCTTACATGGGTGAATTCGCTGTAACGACAATCGCCCTGGGCCTGAGCTTGGCAACTATTTACGTAGCAACACTATTGCTGGTGGCGCAGGGCGAAGTACCCCTGATCCTGGGATTATTTGTAATAAGTGGCGTTGCCTATGCAATGTACACAACCATGCATGATGCAGTTCACGGTTCAATCCAGGGAAAACATCGACGCTACCGATGGGTCAATGAGGCGATGGGGTATCTGGCGGGACAAATACTGCTATTTCCCTTTAGCGCACATCGTCGTGCTCATCTCGCCCATCATGCCAAAACGAACCAGGCGGACCTGGACCCAGACCTTGTCTATCAGTCGGCAGGCAAATCACCGTTCCATCTACTGTTTTTATCAGCAATGACAGCCTATGCCCAAGTTCGATACTATCTTACCGAATGTTGGAGCAAAAACAGTCATCGAGAAAATGCCAAAGTCGTTATAGAAATGACCGTTGCGGTGAGTTGGCGCATAGCATTTATGATGCAGGGGTACTGGTGGGAAGGGTTTGTATTGTTTATCGGCGGGGCCATTCTGGGCAACGCGATTACCGTCTATTTTTTCGCTTACATTGTGCATAACCCCCATACTGAAGTAGGTCGCTGGGTCGATACATCGACATTCGTTTTCCGAAATAAAATGGGTGCAGTGGTAGACTGGCTTTGGCTTTTTCAGAACTATCATTCGATTCATCACCTTTTTCCAAGAATACCGTTCTATCGGTATCGAGAATTGTTCGATGACATTGAAACAGTGATGGTTGCAAAACGCTCGCCCATTCACTACGTCAGCATTTCTGACTCGAAAGCTCATGGCGTAAGTCATGCAGATTAGTACATACCTTGCAGTGATGTGCAGGACAATAGTGGGCGTTAGTCTATCTGCCTTTGTTGTGGTGTTAGCAGATGGAGCATTGGCGAAAGACTTCGTGTCGTCGAAAGAGGCTAAGCTGGTTTATTCTCCCAATGTTGAACGGACATACCCAAGCGAGGTTTTCTGGGGTGACACCCATGTGCACACCGGCATGTCGATGGATGCTGGCGCCTTTGGAGCGCGACTGACACCAGCCGATGCTTACAGGTTTGCTCGCGGCGAACAGGTTACGTCATCCTCTGGACAACCGGCAAAGCTAAGCCGACCACTCGATTTTCTGGTCGTTGCTGACCACTCGGACAATATGGGTTTCTTCCCTGCGTTACTCGCTGGTGAGCCTTCACTGCTAGCCGACCCTACGGGACAACGTTGGTATGACATGATTAATGAAGGTGGCCAAAGGGCCGTCGGTGCCGCGATTGAAATCATCACATCTTTTACTGACAGCAAGTTTCCACCCGCTCTTGCTGCCTTGCCTGGCACAGCGACATACCAATCTGCCTGGACTCAAACAATCGATGCTGCCGAGAGCTACAATAAGCCCGGTCAATTTACGGCGTTCATTGGTTACGAATGGACTTCAACCGAGGACGGCATTAATTTACATCGCAACGTTATTTATCGTGATGGTGCAGAGCAAGCACGTATGCTCGAGCCATTCACGACTCAGAAGCCTGCAGGTAGCCCAAACCCACGTGACCTCTGGCGATGGATGGAAAGATACGAACAAACAACCGGCGGCCAGCTGCTTGCGATTGCTCACAATGGCAATTTAAGTAATGGACTCATGTTTCCAATACTTGACCCTGATACCGGATTGCTTATCGACCGAGAGTACGCGGAAATACGAGCGAGATGGGAACCGCTTTATGAAGCGACACAAATCAAAGGTGATGGAGAGACGCATCCGAAGCTCTCACCCGATGATGAGTTTGCCGATTACGAAACCTGGGACCAGGGCAACCTTGATCTAACTGAGTTAAAAAAAGATGAAATGCTCCAGCGTGAATACGCGCGTCGTGCGCTGCAATTAGGTTTAGCGGTCGAGCAGAGTGTTGGGGTCAATCCCTACAAATTTGGACTGATAGGCGCGACAGATAGTCACACGGCGTTAGCAACAGCTAGCGAGGATAATTTCTTCGGCAAACACAGTGGAGCGGAACCAAGTCCTGAGCGAACGGCACGCCCGATGGCAAAATTTGGGGAACTGGAGTATCCCGGTTGGTCCATGGCTTCCTCTGGATACCAAGGCGTCTGGGCTATCGAGAATACTCGCGAAGCCCTGTTCGATGCAATGATGCGTCGTGAAACCTACGCAACAACGGGTTCTCGAATCAGGATTCGCTTCTTTGGTGGCTGGCACTTTGATGATCAGGATGTTTGGCATTCAGACTTTACTAATATCGGTTACGCAAAAGGTGTCCCAATGGGTGGTGACCTCAGGCGAAATAACATGGGCGCCGACGAAAAGGACCATAAAGAGAACCGCAAGAGTCCATCATTCGTCTTTGCTGCCGCTCACGATCCCTTGTCCGGTAACCTTGATCGCATCCAAATAATAAAGGGCTGGGTTAATCAACAAGGCAAACGTCAAGAGAAGGTCTATAACGTCGTGTGGTCAGGGGATAGATTGATAGACCACGATGGTAAGCTTCCTTCTGTGGGTAACACAGTCGATATCGCCACTGCGACCTGGACCAATACTATTGGCGAGCCTGCACTAAGGGGTGTCTGGCACGACCCAGACTTTGACCCGGAAGTTCCAAGCGTCTATTACGCGCGCGTGCTGGAAATTCCGACACCCAGGTGGACTGCTTACGACGCCGCCCGTTTTAATATCGAAATGCCAAGCGAAGATGTGCCGATGATCACACAGGAAAGAGCTTATACTTCACCTATCTGGTATACGCCTTAAAAAACAATCGGAGCTGTCGCATCAGCCAACGAGCTTAATGATTACTATACTCAGCAGTTTTGGAGTTATTGTCGTACACTCCGTCTGAAATAACGTCATAACGCAGTCCTATGAAGCAACGCTCTTGCAAGAAAGAATAGTCGTCCTGGACTTTGAAACCACCGGCTTGTCTGCTGACGGTGGTGACCGCGCCATTGAGGTCGGCGCCGTGGCGCTTGAAAACGGAAAGATCACAGACAAGTACCAGAACTTGATACAACCGGGTTTTAAGGTCGACAGTTTTATTGAGCACTACACCGGTATCACTAATCATATGCTGGACCAGGCACCCCAACCCGACGAGGTCTTTCCCGACCTGTATCGCTTTATCGATAGCTCGGTAATGGTCGCCCACAATGCCGGTTTCGACCGCAAGTTCCTAGACATGGAGCTGGACCAGTTGGGTTATACCCGTCAGCAACCTTTCCTGTGCTCTATGCGCATCGCCCGACGCCTCTACCAAAATGCCCCCAACCACAAACTGGGCACCTTGGTGAAGTACGCCAAAGTGCCCGTTACCGGCACCTTTCATAGAGCGCTGGCAGACGCCGAGATGACAGCATTGTTATGGCTAGAGATGATGGACGTGCTGCGCCGCCGCTATCAAATTACAGAAATTGGATTACACCTACTGCTACAACTTGAGAAAAAAGCGATCAAGCAAACGGATGGCTGGTTGCGAGAAACACAAAGCCCTTAAACACAAAGCCCTTAAACACAAAGCCCTTAATCTCCGTCTGGTTCTTCTGTGGAGTTATAGCCGAGAAACCCCAAATTTGATTCATGTTGGGAACGGTTGATTTCATAACGAGAAAGCAGGTAAAGGGAGACCATGGGTAATGTGAGGCTTAGGACTACAATCACAACCGCCAGATCCTGCATAGAGGCTATCTTTTCAGCCTCTGATGCTGTCGCCGAGAAACCAATCAAAGTGAGGATCATGCCCTTGATCATCAAACCCACACCAGATATCGCTTTTTGAATGAGATGTGGGCCAGCAAAGAACAATCCTTCTGATCGTTTACCGGTCTTTCGCTGGCTATCTTCAACAACATCGGCAGTCATGGATGCTACCAGAATCCATGCAAGGACCCCGACGCTCGCAGCTATCAAAGAATGAATCATCATGACCCACCAGAGCGCTCCAAATTTTTCGCCATTCTCTGGCAAGATATTAAGACCCCACCATATGTCAGCCAGCCTCAGAATAAGCAGTATTGGTCCAACGCCAATCGCAATAATAAATAGGCCAATCGCCAGACGTTTTTTGTCGAATCGCGCTGACAAGGGTCCTGCCATTGCGCTAATAACAAGCGCGGCCGTTAGATCGATAATAGCAAATATCGCCACATCTGATGGTTTCCAGTCCCAGAAGTAGCTATTGAAGTAAAAACCCAGACCACTCGTCAGGCCTATGAAAATACTGAAAACCACCCCGGAAAAAAACAGCATCAGCCAGGATTTATGATTAAGAGTGCCAAGGATCTCTTCAACAATTCCGTGTACAGTCACCGGCGGACGTTCGTGTGGCTGTTCCAGGTTTGGAATTTCCCTGTGGGTACCGACCGCAAAAACGATTCCTGCAATCAGTATCAATCCACTCCCCCAGTACGCAAGTTCATGATAACCGCTGACATTACTATATGAGTCACCAAGGAAATAAGCGGAAGTTGCATAGGCGATCCCTGCACCGCCAATCCAGCCGAAGAAACTACTGATCCCATGGAGTTGTGTTCGCTGTGTGTAATCCTTGGATATCTCAGCGCCCAATGCATCCCTTGGCACCTGATAGAAGGTCCAGGCCAGCCTGAGCAATGCAATCAGCACCAGCAATTGAAAAAACAAGGCGATCTGACTCGACCCAAAGTCAGCCATGATAAGGAAAAAGTAGCAGACAGAACCGGGAAGAATACTGGCGTAAATATAGGGGTGTCTGCGACCAAATCGAGACCGGGTATAGTCCGACGCATAACCCAGCAAAGGGTCAGTAATCCCATCAATCACAAGCGCAAGGGCCAGCGCCAGGCTCACAAGCCAGGCTTCAAGTCCGAGCACGTTATTGTAGTAAAAGAAAATCGGAGCACCTAAAAGATTCCCTGTTATAGCAGGAGATATGCTTCCTATCCCATAGAACACCAGACTGGACTTCTTAGCGAGTGTAGACATCTGATTCCCTCTCATCTGATTCCACCAGTTTCGCGGATTTTTGTCGCAAGTGCGACACATTGTATTTTGACGGCCAGTCGGCGCATCTCATAGTCGACTAAAATCCAAGACTACGCCGCGAATAGCTTCAAGGGCCCTGTGCTTGATTCCTATCTCCCCGATACTCCATCGAGCCTAACAAACTTACAGCTAAACATTTATATCTAGGGATGCTCTGATTAATAGGATATTTACGTCAGGACAAGGCAGGGACGCACATGTTTAGGTGCGGCCCGAACGCCGTGATGGCGGAAATAGACATTAATCAGAGGTTCCCTAGTCTCGACCAATGTCAGCCGTCATCGTATCGCCCCTGATATTGTAGTCCGCTCGAAAGGACTCTTTGCACAAAGTTGCACAAAGCAATTTGAAGTTATGCGAGCTATGCAGAACAACATACAATCTATTTCCGCTTACCTATTTTCATTGTTATCCTCTCAACAAACATTTGGGCCTTACCAATGCAAAAAAATCTCAGTGCAGAGCAAATCAGTCACTATCGAACTGAAGGCTACCTGGTCCTGGAAAACTTCGTATCAAAACCCTGGCTTGATCGATTGAATGCTGTAACGCAAAGTTTTGTCGATCTTAGTCGCAAGGTTTCAACCTCCGATAAACAGTTTGATGTAGAGCCAGATCATTCAGCTGACACACCACGGTTGCGCCGATTAAACAGTCCAGTGGATCAACATCCTGCCTATTGGGAATTTGCGTCCAGTTCCGAGATTGTTGATCTGGCAGAATCGATTTTGGGCCCTGATATCAAGTTTCATCACGGCAAGCTGAACTTCAAGTACCCCCAGGGTGGCGAGGAAGTGAAGTGGCATCAGGATATCCAGTTTTGGCCGCACACTAATTACGACTTGATCACGATCGGCGTCTACCTCGAGGAGGTTGAGGAAGGGCAAGGCGAAATGGGGTTTATTCCCAGGAGTCAGGCCAATGAACTATTCGATCAATATGACGAAAGCGGTGAACATTGGGCGGGCTATATTAAAGATCAGGATTTGAGACGCGTCGATACTGACAAAGCTGTTTTCCCAACAGGCGGCGCAGGCACGGTAACCATTCATAACTGTCGCATGATACACGGTTCATATCCCAACTATTCAACAAAGTGGCGGCCCTTGTTATTACAAACCTATACTGCAGCCGATGCATTTGCTTATACCGATTTAGTTCGCAGGTCTCCCCACGGAGAAGAGTTGATTAGAGGTAAGGCGGCGAAATGGGCACGACATGACCCCAGGTCCTGTCAGGTGCCACCCACAAAGGTTGGCACTATCTTTCAAGCGCAGCAGAAAGAATCAGCGACGTGAACAAAACGGGCTCTACATGAAGGGCTCTACATAAAGGGCTTTATTTGAAAATTTTTGGCAAGAACATCCCCGCCTCTTTACGATATTGCTCGTAGGGCTCGCCTATATCTCTAATTAAATCCTTCTCTTCAAACCACAGCCCAATGAAGATATACACGGTAAAACCGATAGACAAAATCAAGTGCGTGACCGTCAAAGTGGGAATGAACCACACACCAATCAACACGCCGGTTTGTATTGGATGACGAGAGAACTTGTACATACCGCTTTTTACAAAATTCAGTGGTGGTCTGGGCTGATTACGAAAATGCAGGTATACCTGCCGCAAGCCAAACAAATCAAAGTGGTTTATCGCAAAGGTCGCGGCCAAAAGGTATAACCAACCAAAGCAGAACATAACCCACAGAAAGATTACTAAAATTGGGTCCGTAGCGGACCAAATAACACCGGGGACTTCTTGCCATAGCCCCACCATTAATATCGAGGTAACACCTGCGATCAGAACATAGGTGGGTCTTTCGGCAGGCTCTGGAATGAAACGCGTGATCAGCACCTTGAATGAATCACGCGCCATGCAGGAATGCACTAAACCCCAGATCGCGACCAGCAAAACGTTGATAATTGCCGGCGAAATAGCTTCAGTTAAAGCAAGATGGCCCGAGGGTATCAAGCCACTCGCCAAGATGATGATCGCAACGAGCCCGATCACCCCTAAGAAGTAGCAAATGACACCATATATGAGGACCATAAGACGCCCGAAACCTGGAGCTTTTTCTGGTTTTGGTTCTACTGCGTCACTCATATTATTCACCCAGAGTAATCCAATATTGCAGTCATTCTAGCGCTAATAGCGCTATTAGCGCCATTAAAGCTAATAACTTTCGAGTAATTCATCGCTTGCATGTGGTCAGGCGCACTGAACGCCACGTGACACCGCTAGTGGCAGAAAAGTTGCGCCAAGAACTCAAAGCGACCCGAAGGCTGACCATGTGCTTTGCCAACATTCATTCTATACTGCTTGAAAACCTGAAACTGTCAATAACAATATGCCGGACTCAACTGAACTACAGATCACTTATACCCATACTCCTCGCTTTCGACCCTCTGACGCGGCTGCAGTTGAGTATCTTGAAGAACATGGCTACGTCATCATTGCCAATGCACTGACCAAAACAGAAGCATCAACGGCAATGGATAAGTTGTGGTCTTATCTCGAAGCGCTTAACACGGGCATTAACCGAGGCGACCCAGACACGTGGGATGACAATCGTTGGCCCACTGCGGTGCATGGTGGGATTCTACCGGGTCATGGAATTGGTCACTCAGAAGCACAATGGTACATAAGGAACATTGCCGCTGTTAAAGCCGCTTTCGCTGCGGTCTGGGAAACCGAGGATCTGCTGGTTAGCTTCGATGGTGTCAGTATATGGCGGCCCTGGAGCCGTAAGCCTGAATGGAAAACGGGGCTCGGCGGAAGCTGGCTGCATATCGATCAGCATCCCATTGGCAGACCAGGGAAACACTGCGTTCAGGGCTTAGTCAACCTACTGCCAACTTCCGAAGAGACTGGCGGTAACGTCGTCATTCCCGGCAGTCACCACTTGCATGAAAAAATACCGAAACTTTATAGCGATAGGCTCAGCCGCATAGACAAGAGCATTGACCATTTTAGATTCCCAAAAAACGATCCGCTCCTGGCTGATATGAAACCCATTACCTGCCACATGGAAGCAGGCGACCTGATGCTTTGGGATTCGAGAACAATTCACTGCAGCAGCCCGCCTACCGATGCTGCGGCCAAACATCCCAACGAGAGCGAACTAGTGCGCGCAATCAGCCTGATATGCATGATGCCGCGATCAAAATCTAACCCAGCGGTCATTTCTCGCCGCAAGGCAGCTGTTGAAAGCACGACATCAACAACCAATTGGAGCGATGTTTTCGTCAACGCAGATAAATTTCCGAACCTTATATCTGTTGACCCAGATAAATATGTCCGGCCTCCTGCACCGCTGTTAAATCGGTCGCAATTAAAACTTGTCGGTTGGACCGAAGATGAAATAACGAGCCGACTAACTAACCAGCCGGGTACAGACACCGAAAATTAGTTGCAAAAAACTGATCCTTTTCAATGTCGGTAAGTCGCTCTGTGGTTTTTGAGAATCGCCCCAAGGGGTCTCTACCGCCCTCAGCGTGAGGGTAATCCGAAGAGAAAAGATAAAGCTCCGGAGAGGATTCTGACACCAGCTGAGCGACATCCTCAAACGGGTAAGGCGTAAAACGCATCTGCTGAGATATTTGTTCTGATGGCAGCCTTGTCATTTTTTGCAGTTGAGGTTCCGAACGGGACCAAATTTTCACGGCATGATCAAGCCGGCGAATCATATCCGGAACCCATCCGGCACCGATCTCAATCACGCCGCCCCTCAGAGTCGGGTGCGCTTCTAGCACACCATCAAGTATCAGCGTGGAAACAAAACGATTGGTAGCGAAGTGAATTGATGTCAAATCTTTGCTGCCGATGACTTCTGCACCACCCCGTGCAGATAAAGTGTCGGATTTTCCGTCATTCATCCAGGCATCGCCGATCGTCAATGAAGCACTGCCCACATGGAGGATAAAAGGCAAACCCATTTCAGCGAGTCTTGACCAGATTGCATCGTGCGCCGGATGACCCGGAGAACGACCACCTGGCGCATCCGCAGGGATCCAGACCGCGCCAAGCCCAAGCGCTTTCACCCGCTCGATCTCAGCGACCGCTCGTGTTACGTCCTGCAAGGGCACCATGGCCACCCCGATTAACCTATTCTCGGCATTACAGAAATTTGCCATCGCCCGATTGTGCGCAGCTGCCGCACCATAGGCGACATCATCGTTCACTGCGTCAAAGATCAGCCGGGCACAAAAAGAAGAAAAGACAACCTGTCTTTGAAACCCAAGCAAATCAAGCGCCTGCGATCTCTCCGCTGTGTTGAAGGCACCGAGCGCATCGTGCCACTTTGGTCCTTTAGTTAGGTTATCTCCCAGAGCAACTAACTGTTCGACGACCTCAGGCGCATGACCAGCGACCCCGGCATAGGACTGCGGATCAAATTGCCCGGTCAGGGCATCCAGCAAATTCGGCAGCTGCTCGCGGATACTGACATCAGCATGCGCTGTCAGAAAATCAGGCAGCTCCATAAGATGGCTGTCAGCATCATTGATAAGGCGCTCACCAGCATAGGTCATTTCTGTCTCCTGGCAGGTTAATGAAGTGTCCAACGTGACCCGAATACACAGAGTATCACCGGATGTCCGCATAACCAGGCACACCAATGTTGAGCCCAATTGTGACGACTTGATTGTGGCATTACCCTGATCGTGATCAACTATACCAAGGTTAAAACTCGATATCGTGAACAACTATACCGAGGTTAGAATTCGATTTGGAACCTGAATTCCTCTTATTTAGGGCTAATTCAGTGCAAGTCGCAGCAACCGTATTGGTCGCACTGGCCGCTCCACGCTTAATGACGCTGACAAAACACCTTTGGCCTAAGGGTTTCCTGGTTTCCTGGTTAGCCGTTAGCAGTTAAGGACGAACGCTATCCATTGCCTGTATGATTCCGGCTTCTAGAAAGGAAAAAAATATGCAAGACGATAGTTTTAAAGTGAACCCGGCTGGTGCCGGTGTAAGTCAGGAAAAGCTCGATGAGCTTTTACTTCGGGTGAAAAAAGAAGTCGATGAAGGGCTATTGCCTTCTGCCCAGATTGCCATTGCAAGAAACGGAAAACTCGTCGCTTTCGAAACTTTTGGGTCTGCGACTAACGATTCACTGTACTGTGTGTTTTCGTCCACCAAAGCGATAACGTCAGCCGCCGGTTGGCTGCTCATCCAGGATGGTAAGCTAGACGTTCGGCAAAAAGTCTCTGAGCTGATCCCTGAATTTGCTACCAACGACAAACAGGGCATTCGAGTCGAGCAACTATTTACGCATACCGCTGGATTCCCTCACGCACCCTTTAGGCCCACAGACTGGAATGACAAGGCACTCAGATACCAGAGATTCTCTGATTGGAGGTTAAACTGGTCACCGGGAAGCCGGTTTGAATATCACGCGACCTCCTCCATGTGGATTATTGCGGAAATTATTGAGCGACTCAGTGGCGAATCTTTTAGTGATTATGTCCGAAAGCACATCGCGGAACCATTAAACCTGCCGGACCTATATGTTGGCTGTCCTGAAGACCAACATCACCGTATTGCAGAAATCAGTCACGTCGGAAAACCGATGACCAGCGAAGACTATGCAAACCTTGGTCTTGATGAACCGCCAGTGACCGAGGTTACAGAGGAAGCATTGCTCGGCTTCAACAATACAGAAACTCGAAAAGTGCCTGTTCCAGGAGGTGGAGGCATTATGTCGGCAGCAGAACTGGCTCTGTTTTATCAGGGATTGATTGGCAACACGCAGAGCGGGGAAACAATCTGGAGCAAGGAGACGCTCAATATGGCGACCACCGTTTTGACCGGCGGCATGAAAAATCTATTAACCAACACGCCAGTTAATCGAGCCTTAGGCGTTGTTGTCTCAGGAGACGAGAATAGAAACCTACGAGGCTTTGGGCACACTAATTCTGCAGAGGCTTTTGGGCACGGTGGTGCCGGCGGACAAATCGCCTGGGTAGACCAGGCGACCGGCATTAGTGTGGGTTATTGCACCAATGGCCACGACCGAAATCCTATCCGCGAGGGCCGACGAAGTATCAGTATTTCAAACCGGGCTGCCGTTTGCGCAGAATGAAGGTTTTACGAATGCCTGAAACCTTGACCCTAACTTCCTAATAGCGATTTTTACGTACGGCATGATTACTCCAGGCTCAACAACTCTTCCTTCTTACTTACACCATCAAACATCTGAAATCCGACGATCTTCTCCCGATGCGCCATCAGACTGAGCCTATCAGCGAGCTCATTGCCTTCGACGCCAGAATGACCTTTCACGTGAGCTAAAACGACATTCCCTGCTAGTCGCTTGTACAAACAGTACATGCTGGCGATCAGTTCCTTATTAGCCAACTCTTGATTCCCCTTACGTGTCCAACCATTTTTCTCCCAACCAACTGACCACTTGGTCATTGCGTTTATTGAATAAGATGAATCACTGAGTATTTGTATTCTTCGGTCTGGGCTTAACTTCTTCTCTGCGATCTCCAGAGCCTTATAGAGCGCGTTAAGCTCCGCCGTGTTGTTAGTACCTAACGGCTCATAGCACCCGTACCAAAGCTCTGAGAGCAAGCATCGCTCATAGACCGCCACGCCACTACCTGCCTCACCTGGATTTGGATCACATGCACCATCTGAGAAGATATGGATGTCATAGGCTTTGTCAAAGACAAATTCTTGTGGTTTTTTCTTAGTACCTGGTTTGCTCGGGGCCAATCTGGCAGCAGGAGCACCCGAATCGAGCGCCTTTTTAGCATCTTCCATTGATGGATAGCTTTTGTGCTTCGCGCCTGGATATCCAGCAACAAGAGGTTGTACGACCGACCAGTCAGTGAACACACCGGTTTGTTTGCCGACCCACACGACATAGAACTTTTTCTTGGCCACAGCTCAATCCTTCATCATATTTTCAAAGGCCGGTTCAGAGCAATCTATCCTGACACCTCAAGCAACAGCCCCAACCTATTGCTCACATAACGAGAAGTATCGTGTAAAGCACCAGATCTCTACGATGCTGCAAGAATGGTTACTCGTTTTTCATGCCTGAATACAGGTCTGGCCAGGCAATCTTCAGGTACTGGAACATGGACCACAGCGTCAGCACCGCCGAGATATACAGCAGAACATAACCTGCAATAACAGGCAGACTTTGTTCGGGCCCAGCACCCAGCAGGAGAATAATGGCAATCATCTGGAACACGGTTTTGATCTTACCCAGAACCGAGACTGCGACACTGCGACGTTCGCTATAGTGAGCCATCCATTCCCGCAAAGCAGAAACCACTATCTCTCGACCAACAATCACTAGCGCTGGCACGGCGAGTATCGCACTCGCATGAACTTCAACCAGCAAGACCAGCGAAGTCGCCACGATAAGCTTGTCAGCAACCGGATCAAGAAATGCGCCGAAAGGGGTCATCTGGCCCATCTTCCGTGCGAGGTAACCATCCAACCAGTCAGTAATCGCGGCCACGGTAAATACGATCGCGGCGGCAAGGTAACGCCAATCGAGCGGCGCCGTGTAGAACACAATGACCAGCACAGGAATCAGAAAAATTCTCAGCCCGGTAATCAGATTGGGTATATTAATACGATTCACAATGAGTATCTTAATACAGTAACCATAGTTTACTGGTTGTGGAGCGTCGCATAAATATGTTCTGCCAGTATTCGGCTAATTCCTTCCACTTTAGCCAGTTCCTCCAGACCGGCACTAGCGACCTGGGCACTTCCACCGAAGTGTCGTAATAACGACCTCCTTCGCTTGGGACCAACGCCATCAATTCCTTCCAGGACTGACTCAGTGCGTTTCTTGCCGCGACGAGTCCTATGGGCGGTGATCGCGAACCGGTGACTTTCATCCCGGATATGCTGGATCAGATGTAACCCTGGATTATCCTGCGCCAAATTCAGTTCTGGTCCCCCAGACAGAACAAGAGATTCAAGTCCGGCCTTTCTCGTTGGGCCTTTTGCAATTCCCACCAGCGTCACGCCCTTAATCTGGAGTTCTTCGAATATTTTTTCGGCCTCACTAAGTTGTCCCTTACCTCCATCTATAAACAGAATATCCGGCAGTAAGCCTTCGCCCTTCTTGATGCGTGTGTAGCGTCGACTCAGCGCCTGCGACATAGCCGCATAGTCATCACCAGGAGTGATTCCATCAATATTGAATCGCCGGTAGTCGGACTTGAGCGGCCCATTTTGATCGAACACCACACAGGACGCGACCGTCGCCTCTCCCGAGGTATGACTGATATCGAAGCATTCAAGGCGGCCTGGCATTTCTTCCAGGGACAATGCTTCCTGCAACGACTGAAATCGCTGTTGCAGGTTGTTACGACTCGCCATATGGGACCCAAGGCTTTGTTCTGCGTTAGTCACCGCAAGGTCAACCCAGCGTTTGCGATGACTCCTGACATTATCCGAGATCATGACCTTTCGACCTGACTGGCTGGTTAGCGCCCCCTCAAGGACGAATTTGTCCTCAATCCTGGCATTCACCACCACTTCCGGCGGCGTCTCCCTGCCCCCACTGCCACTCAGGTAAAACTGCGGCAGGAAAGCCGCCAACACTTCTGATTCGTTCTCATCAAGCCTTGTTTTAGGAAAAAAAGTCTTGTTGCCGAGCATTCTTCCACCACGAATAAACATCACAAGGACACACACACCACCAGGATTGATGACCACAGCGTGCACATCGATGTCTCCTTGGTTTCCAACGACGTACTGTTGTTCCTGGATTTTACGAAGATGGCCTACCTGATCCCGATAGTGCGCGGCTTTTTCAAATTCCAGTTTGTCGGACGCATCTTCCATCTTGTTCGCATAATCTTGCATCACTGCATTGTTCTTCCCCTCCAGGAACATCGCAGCATGCTTTACGTCGTCCGCATAATCTTCGATCGAGATCAGGTCACAACAGGGCCCCGAGCATCTTTTTATCTGATACTGCAGACAGGGTCGGGCTCGGTTTTTAAAAAACGTGTCTTCGCACTGCCGTACCTGGAACACCTTCTGCAAGATGTTGAGCGAGTCACGAACACTGTACGCGCTGGGGAATGGACCGAAATAACGACCTTTCTTTTTCTGCGCACCGCGATGAAACGCCAGTCTTGGATATTTGTCCCCAGTGGTCAGTAAAATATAGGGGTATGATTTGTCGTCACGAAAAACAATGTTGTAGGGCGGTTTGTATTCCTTAATCAGCGACTGCTCAAGCAGCAACGCTTCTGTTTCACTACCAGTAACCGTTGTTTCAACCTTCTGGATTCTGGAAACCAGCGCCATGGTTTTGGAATCCAGTGCGTTGGAACGGAAATAGCTCGACACCCGGTTTTTTAGGTTTTTTGCCTTACCTACGTAAAGAATGGCTTCTTCTTCGTCGAACATTCGATAGACGCCGGGCCTGGACGGAAGTCGCTTGATGAAGGCTTTAGAGTCGAAGGGTGTCATGGGTATGCCATGTTACCGGCAGCCGTCACTACGTCCAGAAACATCTGGTACGTGAGTCGGCCTGTCTGGGTGTTGTATCGACTGCAGTGGTAGGAATCGACAAGCGTTACCTCATCCATAACGTGAATCGCACCATGTGCAAACGGGTAATCGGACTGTTTACCACCCAGGGCTCTGATCGTTGCCCTGTGCGCTACTCCCCCTAACAGGAGTAGTACCGGGCTGGTGTTTAGCTGATGCGCCTCAATTTCCCTGATAAGGAACCGACTGCAGTTTTTTACTTCCCTGGAAGAAGGGAGGTTTTTTATTGGCAGGCATTTTACAGCATTGGTGATCTTTACCCGCCCAGCCAGCCCTGATGCTTTGAGCACTTCGCTCAGCAGGTCACCCGACGAGTCGCCAACAAAGGGAACACCGGACCTGTTAGCACCATGCATGCCTGGTGCCAAACCTATAATCATAAGCGAACATGAATCAGCTCCTGAGCCAGCAACAGGCTTGTTCCAGTAGTCGGGATGGCTGTCCCTGAGGCGTTCGAACTGATTACTCAGGCGACGGCACTTCCTGCATGCGAGCAGTTTACGATTTGCTAATTCCTGAGTTATATTTGCAGCATTCACTCCGCCATTATAAACCCGCGGGTGTCACGCTGCGACTTCCGCGTCGATAATGCCATACTTGATCGCGAGCCTGGTCAGGCCAACATCATTTTTGAGATCCAGCTTTTCGAACACGCGATAACGGTAACTGTTAACCGTCTTCGGACTTAAGGATAGCTTTTCAGCGATATCCTGGGCATTGACCCCCATGATAACCATCAGGGAAATCTGCATTTCACGCGTACTGAGTTGGTCAAACGGGGATGTGTCCGCTTCAGAGAAAGGCCGAAGCGCGCGTTGTTGGGCAATTTCGGCGCAGATGTATCGCTGCCCGGCATGCACCTTGCGAATCGCCAACAGCATTTCCTTGATGTCTGCGCCTTTGGTGAGATAGCCCGAGGCACCAACATTCAGCAATTTGGATGGGTAGGGTTCATCTTCATAAATGGTGACCACGAGAACCCTTACCTCCGGGTGCGCGCGCAGACACCTGCGAGTAGCTTCAAGCCCACCAATCCCAGGCATCTGAATATCCATCAGGACAACATCGGGCTTCAGTTCCCTGACAAGCTCCACTGCTTCTTCCCCGCTGCCGGCATCGGCAATAACTTTCAATCCCGGCACATCTTCCAGTAAACGTCGAGTGCCTGTTCGTACTAGTTGATGATCGTCTACGACAATAATTCGAATCACTGTATTCTCCTTCTTGCGGCTCAGTCACCAAAGATAGACCTGACACACAAGGATTGGAAGTCAGCAGACGCCGATTCCCATTGAAGGAAAATGCTGTGTTTTGTGTAGGAAAAAGCCTACTTTTCTATGTTCCTAATTTGAAAATGCCTGCAAGCCAGTCTGGGCGCGACCCAGGATCAATGCGTGGACATCGTGGGTGCCTTCATAGGTGTTGACAGTTTCCAGGTTCATCAGGTGCCGCATCACATGGTACTCATCCGATATACCGTTACCGCCATGCATGTCCCTCGCCATCCGCGCGATATCGAGCGCTTTGCCACAGTTGTTTCGTTTCATCATGGAGATGTTCTCAACCGGACATTCGTCATTGTCCATCATTCGGCCGATTCGAAGAGCACCCTGTAACCCCAGGGTGATTTCTGTTTGCATATCAGCCAGCTTCTTCTGGATCAGTTGGTTTGCGGCCAGTGGTCTGCCAAACTGTTTACGGTCCAATGTGTAAGTACGGGCTGCATGCCAGCAATACTCTGCGGCCCCCATCGCTCCCCATGAAATACCGAACCGTGCTTTGTTAAGGCAACCAAACGGCCCTCCAAGACCCTTCGCATTCGGCAGCAGGTTCTCTTCGGGTATCTCAACGTCACGCAGCACGATCTCGCCGGTTACCGACGCTCGCAAGCTGAGCTTTCCCTCAATCTTGGGGGTTTCAAACCCGGGTGTTCCTCTCTCGACAATGAACCCCCTGATTTCGCCATCCAGTTTTGCCCAGACCACCGCAAGGTCGGCAATTGGCGAGTTGGTGATCCACATTTTTGCACCATTGAGAAGATAACCATCGGAGGTCTTTTCAGCTCGGGTAATCATGCTGCCGGGATCAGAGCCGTGATCGGGTTCCGTCAGTCCGAAACAGCCAACCCATTCTCCGGTTGCCAGTTTAGGCAGGTATTTCTCTCGCTGCTCTTCTGTACCATAGGCGTAAATTGGGTGCATCACGAGTGAAGATTGAACGCTCATGGCGGAACGATAGCCCGAATCCACTCGCTCGATCTCCCGAGCAACCAGGCCGTAGGAAACATAGTTTATATTCGAACAGCCATATTTCTCTGGCAAGGTTGGGCCAAGAAGACCAAGCGAACCCATTTCGGTCATAATTTCGCGATGAAAGTGTTCATCACGGTAGGCCTGCCGGACACGCGTCATCAGCTTGTCCTTCGCATAGCTTTTCGCTGTGTCCCGAATCATGCGCTCATCATCCGAGAGCTGATCGTCCATACAAAATGGGTCTTGCCAGTTAAAACTTGCCATAATTACCTCGTGTTATTTCAATCCAGCATGGCCGGATTGGCATGTCTGTTAAAGCCGCGCGCATTATATAGATTCAGCCCGCCAGAAGCATGAGTTGGGAGAAATCAATTCAACCCAGGCCTTGTTTCAGCGCTGAAATCAATGGTTCACCGGCTAATCTATTTTCGACAGATACCCGGCTTCAGGCTGTTTAGGTCAATTATCACCCGCGTTAGCTACATTCTTAAAACCCGATTGACCCGAAGGCACCAGCATGAGCACCGGTTTAACTGGATTAGCTGTCACTCTATTTGTCACGTTTTCCCTTCAATTGGCTAGCTAGCTACTGACAGAAAGATTTGAACTTGAGAACTATACAGACGAGGCCAGACACCATATGCTCGAGGTGTTTGGGCAGACCGTAAATGGTGGAGATATTGTCGTGGTTCATGAAGGGCGCAAAGAAGCCACAAAACTGCCACCAGAAAAGCTCGAACGAAGATAGCGCCGACAAATAAGTTAAGAGGTAGTCACTGGGCCGTATGAAGGGGTACTCGACACAAAATGTAGCGGAACTGCTAGAACTGTCCCCGGAACTCATTCGGGAAATTGCTCGCGCAGGGATTCTAGAGCCGACCAGAACAGCCGGGAATCACTATCGCTTCGACTTTCAGGACATCATTGTATTGCGCACGGCGAAAGAACTCATGCAAGCTGGTGTTCGACGGGCAGAAATTAACAACGCCCTTTTTAATCTCAAATCCAAATTACCTTCGAACCGCCCACTGACTTCGTTAAGAATTGCAGGGGATGGCGGCGCTGTTGTAATTCGTGAGGCCGACCAGGTCTATGATGCAGCGACCGGACAGATACATTTTAATTTCGCTGTAGCAGACCTTGCAGGAACAGTTGCGCCACTGGCTCGACAGGCAGCCGAGGAAGCGCAAGCCAGCGACCAGCTTTCTTCTGATGACTGGTTCGACCTTGGAGTCGACCTGGAGGCAGTTTCTCCGCAGGATGCCCCTGCCGCCTACCTTCGAGCCCTTGAGCTGGACCCCTACCATTCTGATGCACACGTCAACATTGGAAGATTGCTACAGGAAGCCGGTGAATACGAATCCGCCGAGGAACACTACAACCATGCACTCGATGTTGAACGCGACAATGTCCTTGCCGCATTCAACCTTGGGACACTGTTTGAGGATATGGGCAGGATCCAGGACGCGATCGACGCGTACAAGCGTGCCTCAAACCTGGCAGACGCACACTACAACCTGTCTCGGCTCTATGAGCTGGTTGGGGAGCACGCGGAGGCGCTAAAACACCTGAAGACCTACCGAAGTCTTATAGAACGAAGCTAAACGGATAATGGATAGCAATCAGGAATTGACTATCGCCAGCCCCAGACTAATGAATAACCGGGTTAGCATTTTCAAGCGCCGACCTGACCAGGCGATAACCAAGGATAACCAGCCTACCCTCAAGTCGATTAACACCATCAATCGAATAGTCAAAGCGGTATTCACGCCAAAGCCGCCACTGGTCATTCCTGTCGCGACTACACGACAATCTTATTCGCTGCACGGTCTGGTCCAAGAGCTGTGCGCCCTCTTTTTCGCATTCCTTACGCGCATATTGCACGGCATAAGTTTTCGATTGCATCGAGTTGTGCCAGTAAAGGGCAACAACGACTAACGCGACAATGAAGAGTATAGAATCCATAAGTTCACACTAATGCACATCATGTCTTAACAACAAGCAATGAATCGCGTATATTCCGCATCCTGTGGAGAGGTGGTCGAGCGGCCGAAGGCACCGCGCTTGAAACGCGGCGATGAGCAATCATCCGTGGGTTCGAATCCCACCCTCTCCGCCAATATGTCAAGCTATGACTGGCTCTCCGGCCAGTTGCCTATACTCTGCCCTCAATCGTGCCCTCATTGCATGCCGGGCTGCCTATCTCTTCTCTTGCAGTGGTGTTAAGAACTTTAATTGGACAGATAAGGTAGCATTTCCGGCCCAGCAACACCCCACCGCCCCCCTACCCGCACTTCACACAAATGGGACTCCTGCAGTACCTAGGTATTACTGGTTTGGAGGGAGGGTATGGATGGTTTTGAACTACATCTCTTCTGGGTGAGTTATGCGCTAAAGCAGAACGTCATTCCACTGAGAACCGTGCTATTAAATTTCCAAATAACCTGGCCGCCTGTAAGACAGTAGATCATTGGCTATTCAGACATTGACCATTCTCTACCGAAAAACTACACCAAGGGTTTCTTTTCGCAAAAAAAACCAATCAAGATGCCTTTGAAATCCGGGATAAAATGCGGTTTAAACCGCCTATCTTCCCAAGCGAAGAACGTTTGGGCCTGTTTAAATCCAATCTAACCAATACTAGATCACATTTCGAGAACGCAAGCCTGCTATCTGCTCATCAGTGTATCCCTGCGCTCTGAGCAGCACGTCAGTATGCTGGCCCAGTTCCGGTACTTGTGCAGAGGGGGTCAGTGGTGTCACGCTCATTTTGATAGGTGTACCGACGATAGGTATCGTCTCACCTCTCTCATCAATTGCCTCCTGAAAGTAACCATTTATCCACGCTCCCTGATCCGCTACTGTACCTGCATAGTCCCTAACCGGCGCATAACGCACACCCATTTCACGAAGTACCGAGCACCATTGCTCAGTTGTCTTTTCTTTGAAAACAGGATTAAGCCGCTCAAATAGTTCGGTCAGATCTTCACGACTTGCCAGCAAACCCAGAAACCGCTCATCCAGCGCTAACTCGGGCTGCCCCATAGCAATGAAAAATGCATCACGGCTATCCGGGGGTACGCCAATCACACCAATCCATCCATCACGGGTCTCAAAAATACCATAGACCCCACGCAATAAAGGATGACTGAAATGTCCTCTGCCAGGCACCTTATTGGTCATCAGGTAATGAGTATATTCTGATGCCTGGGCCCAGATCTGACCGCCTAACAAAGATCCTTCTATTTTCTGGCCCTGGCCACTTCTCTCTCGATAATATAAAGCCGCAAGAATGCCGCTCAAAAGATTCTGCGAACCAATATGGTCAGCTATAGTCGCGCCCACGGGTGAATAGGGAGATCCGTCATAACCGATGGTACTGATCAAGCCACCAGCACACTGACCAGCAAGGTCAGCACCTTCCTGGGCAGCGTCCGGGCCATCAGGTCCGAAAGTACTCCCAGCGGCCCAGATGATACCGGCATTGAGTTCCCGCAGATCCTCGAACCCCCGGTCAGGCACGCGCAGCAACCTATCGCAAACTGACAGCCGACCGTGAACATGAAGACCAGACATAATTGACTAAAGAACTTCACGCCGAGATCAAGGCGGAACTCGCCAAACGAAGGGGCAAGATAGTCTGAGTATCATGTCTGTTGACAAGAACTGATATCGGTGTCACTATTCGGTACCGATTTCAGTACCGAAATACCCATGAAATACGTGACTATGACCGAACTCAAGCAACGGGCCAGTCGAATTCTGGATGAGAAGAAGCCAACAGCCATTCTGCGTAACAGCAAGGTGGAAGGGTACTACGTCCCAGTAGAATCCCTGGCCTTCGACACGATAGATGACACCCGGGTAGCGGAACTGACTGAGTCGATTCTTGATCAGCGATCGGAGGTGCTGGCCTACCTTGCGAAGCGATGAAGTTCGCATTACCAACAGAGCAGCAGATCGCCGACCTGCATGAGCACCTTTTAGCCAGACACGGCGGACTACCGGGATCACGAATCGGTACATCGCTCGGTGCAGTGATGGGTCGAGTCCAGACGAACCTGGCATACCAATTCGAAGATCCAACTGTCGCACAAGTCGCGGCCTTCACGGTATACGCCATTACAGTCGGACATCCATTCAACGATGCCAATAAACGCACGGCGCTTACCATCGGAGATCTGATTCTGTTGATGAACGATGAAAACATCATCGCGTCTGAGTATCAGATTGAGCTTGCAGACGTGATCATCGAGCTTGCCGCTGGAAACATCAATCAAGATCAATTCATGGAAACCTATATCGAGATGCTGGGACGAGATAATTAGACAAAGTCGGGTACCGGGACACATCCGTCCTCACCGACATTGTCGAGCTGATCACTGTAGTCACCTGTATAGATGGGTGTGTTGAATTGCATGCAAGATTGACCCGGGTTTTGCACAGGAATTTAACCCGCCTGGATCGTCTCAGGCGCCGAATTGCACTGTGTTTTTTATCTTGGAGGTGGGTCACTCCAATATGCAAATATTATCGACAATTGGCTCAATATTCGGTGCAATTCAACACCCTACCCCCACTTCACAGAAAGGGACTCCTGCTGTGTAGGTATTACTGGTTTGGAGGAACTGATAGAGGCGAGGATCTTCTTATATTTGCTTCAGACTACCCCCACCATGAGGGCACCGACAATCCGATCGGACGTTTTGAAAAAACGATGAAGACCACACCGAAGGCACTGAAGCAAAAATTCTATACGGAGAATTTCAAGGTCCTGCTAGACAAAAATTGAGCAGCTTCCTTTGCTCCTAATTCTCTTAGACGACAAATTAAACGATCAGTCGTGACAGGGTTTTGAAGGTGACGGGACATCCAAAGCAGGGTTTTGATCAAAAAAACCGACCGGCAATAGAGTAAAACCCGCGTACTCGACCGGCATGATCGGCCAGTCTTCAGGGCGCGGCACGTGCGTCACACCGAAGGTGTGCCAAACCACCAAATCGGTGTCTTCAATAGGCCGCTCGGCAGCCGTATAGGCTGGCAAGCCAGCACCACCAGAATGCAGATTCGAAAATGGCCCCGCACCGGCGTAAAGCTCATTAGATTCATATGGAGTAACCCAAAGATTGTGTTTCGCAAACGCGCCCCTTTTCGCGGGCAGAGAGTTATCACCTGACAACATGACCGGAGACGCCTGAGGCAAAAGCTTATAACCAACGGGAAGACCCAACTGATTTTTTACTGAAGGATTAACCACGCGCCAACTTCGACTGCGAGCCGGATCAACTTCCCTTTTGGCCTCGTGTTCAGTTTTAAGCGTTCTAGAGATAGCGCGGAACCCCGAATCCAACGGGTTTTCGGGGCCCGGCGGCAACGCCTCAACTTCCATCTCGCACACCGAATTATCAAGCCCGTCCAAATTAAAATCCAAACGAAAACAAAACAGGTGTTGGTGGATTGGAGAGCTTATCATCGGCGCAACCATCGGCGAGGTATCAGTTCCCTTGCCGTCTGCGACAACGGAAGCACCAATATGGCCTGTGAGCTTCGTCTCCATCTGGATCGTCCCGTCCTGATAAAAGTACCAGTAGAACCCGTATTCATAATTACCAACCGTATGGAAGGTGCTCACCACCAACCTCCTTGATCGGCGGACCTCCGGGCTCGGGCTTGGGTGCATCATGTTGGTATGCTTCCAAAGAACACCGTAGTCCTCCTCGTGTAAACAAATGACGTTCTTGACCTCCTGAGACTCACCGTTTGACTTCAAGATCGTATTGTCAAAATAATAAATTTCGCCCAAACAATCGCAGCCCAAAGATAGGGAATTAGCCATGTGGCCCATGTTGGTCTCCCCTGAGTCGAGCGCGTGCTTAAAGCTGTGCATCGGCGAAGAATCTCCATAAGGGACCACCATCTCGGACAGGGAGGCCCTATAAAGTATCGATCGATCTCTGCCGTGGTCGTTATATCTGACGTCATGCAACACCAGGCCTTCAACGGGGTTAAGCGAAACACGTAGCTGCCACTTTTGCCACTTGATCACCTGACCCTCAACCTGAAAACTGGCGCCTTCGGGCTGAGTAATCTCGAGAGGCTTTACATCATCTCTGACAGACTCCACTCGATTGGCCGCGTATTCGCCGTCGGCCTCTGGAATGGGCGCCACGCCGAAATCCTCTATGACAACTTGTCCGCTATCGACGTCTACATAACCGATCAGCCCCTCAATCGGTCGCGCATAGGGGTTACCGTCTATGTGCTTAAGCAAAAAGAAAATGGCGCTGAACATTCTCGCGTCCGGGTCCATTTTCGGATGGCGCTTCCCAGCCACCCAGGGTTCCACGTGCACGAGCGACAAATCCTCGACCCCTCTCTTGCCTAGCGCATCAACACATTCCTTTGTCTTAAACAGTAGCCCGATAGCCTTAACCACATCGGGACCACATACAGCGACTTGGCCATCTTCAACCCACGTAAACTCCGCAAGCTCAGCCTTGGCAAGTGAGACTCTAGCGTCAAAGCTCTGTTTTTGTTTTGGATCGTGACCAATCAATCTGATTATTCGTTCAAAAGACGTCCCAGCCTTAAAGTTAAGAACAACATTCTTGTCAGGCTCATCAGCAAAACCGCTAGAATAAAACGCCAATTCACTCAGCTTATTCGCAGCCTTAAGAATACCCACGGCCTCTTCGAGCTCTTTTGCAGTGCAACGATCCAAGGGGTGAATTTGAACGGGTTCGACCTTACTCATATCATTCACTAGACTTCTCCTAAATAAAACTCTCGAGCCGGACGGCTCGCGCAGAATTCAATCAAATATGGGTCAACGACAAAACTGTACACTTTGTACTCGCCTTAGGAAATGATAACCATACTAGGACCGTAAAGCTCAAGCAAAACGTTCATATTACTCCCAGAACAGCTTTAATAATTCCTATCCTTGGGAATCGACAAATTAGGTTTTGAAGTTGAGCTGTTGTGATTTGACGCTTGAGTAGTCAGATTTCCCCTGAAACCGATCCCTTGGTGAACTATCCGGGCTAGAGCGTAATGTCCCGCCGCCAGTACTCTTCTCCGTCGCGACCAATCTCGGCTCGCGCCTGCTCGTTCCACGTGGCATCGCCGAAGATGGAAGCCAACTCAGCTTTCTGACACGACTGCGCGCCGTCTTAAACGGTGTTTATGGGGATGCTGATTAGTCATCTGCTCCTCACTTCCAGTCCAGCCAGTACGCACTGACACGCAAGCCAGCAACTCAACATCAATACGGTCATTGACCATCCGGTGTCTACAAAGCATCTCCAGGTCAATTAATCCAAAATTTCTTGCTCAGGGTACTTTTGTCATGAGGCAAAAAGGCGGTTTAAAATAACTATTCAGCGCAGGTTTAAGTTGAGGGCAGATTCGAAGCGTTGAATCAGCGTAACCGCACCTCTCCAGGTGTCGGGGTAAAATTCACATTTGTAATTTTTACCCCGACCCCAGTTATTACGACCCCAGTTATTACCGCTATTCGCCGAAGGTGTAGGCGATCTCAACACCATAAGTACGTGGCGGCCTGACTGAGGCGTAGGACCAGAGGCCTGCAACATCGTAGCCGTGGGTATAACCATCTTCTTTTGTCAGGTTGCGACCAAACAGGCTGACGGTAATGCCATTGTCGAGCGCAGCATTTAGAGAAAAATCAACCAGATTCTGGTCTTCATTCTCAAGCTCTGGTGCATTTGTGACATTGACGTAGTTCGAACCTATATGATGGTAAGCCAGTCTTGCCCAGGCTGTGCCGATCGGGATCTCCCACTCAAAGGTTGCATCTATCGTACCCGTCCATTTAGGTGCGCGTCGGAATTCGAGGTTCGACAGGTCGACCAAACTGCCATCCAACGCGGTATAGCCGAACTCATCATATGACGTGTCGAGGTAACCCAGATTGGCGCGCAGTGTGAGACCTTCATACAGGTACGCCTGAATATCGATTTCCACACCCTTGATCTCAGCTGTCGAGGCGTTGGTCACGACGGTTTTCTGCCCGGTGTCATTGTTATCTGGAAGTTGGAGCTCTTCCTGCTTGTCGTCGTAATCCATGAAGAAGACGTTGGCATTGAATCGAAGACGATTATCCATCAACTCAGACTTGAGACCGATCTCGTAGTTGTCGACAGTCTCAGGATCATAGGGCTCGATGGCTTCGATCAGATTGCCGACACGGCCGTTGAAACCACCGGAGCGATAACCATTGGAAAAGGTCGCATACATCATCATGTTATCACTGACATTGTATGTAACGGTTACCCTTGGAGTGAATTCATTCCACTCTTCAGACGGATGACCACCGGCTGCTAGAGCGGTATTGACCATGCCGAACTGGCGAGACTCTTTCTTATCTTTGGTGTACCGGCCGCCGATACTCAGCTTCAGATCTTCGGTCACACGGTAGTCAGCTTCGAAGAAGATGGCGCGAGATTCGGTATCCTGTTCTGAGAACTGAGCCAGGTCCAGAATCAAACCGGGTGCGGCAAAACCGATGTAGCTCTGCAACTGGATGGCGTATTCCGAATCCCAGATATAGACTCCAGCAACAACACTGAGAGCGCCACCGGCATCATAGGTCAGGCGCAACTCGTGGCTGTCTTGCTCATACTGGGCAGGGCGGTCCGTACCATATAACATCTCCGGCGTACCGTCCCAGCTGGATAGGATCGTCTCATCGGACTCCCAGCGACCATAGATGTAGTCGACGCGCATACTGTCAGACACGTCCCAACCGAGTTCCAGCGTGTGTGATTCAGAATCAAAAGTCGACTTCAACTTAGCCGGCACCAGGTCAGCAGGCAGTGACGCCTGGAAAGGTGCTTCGGCGGATGATGGTGTACCACCAGGGCGGTAACCCACCTGCATGATGCCGTAGCGATCGCCGGTAATGGTAGAATCCTGTGAAGGCGAGCAATAACCATAGGCAAAACAGAACAGATGACGGTCTTGTCCCGTGTTCAACAGAGGCGGCGTATCCTGCTCGACCTTTTCTTCCTGATAGGTGTATTCTACTGTCAGCTCATCGGTGGCATCCCATAGGATGTTCGCACCAAAACTGCTGTAGTCGTTGCTGCCTTCATCCGTACCGCGGGTGTAGTTGGTATAGAAACCTTCGCGCTGATCACGCATGGCGCCGGTCAGTTTGATGCCGAAGTCTTCACCATTACCCAGGTTCAGGACGACATCAGCATAGTGGGTGTCATAGTCCCCGGCACCGACACGGAACTTGCCACCGGTTTCTTTCGTAGGCTGAGTTCGCTTAACGTTTATCAGACCCCCAATTGTATTTCGGCCAAAGAGTGTTCCCTGAGGGCCACGCAGTACTTCGATACTGGCGATATCGATACTTCGCAGCAGCGAGCCTGAGTTTGCACCGATGAATATACCATCAGCTACCACACCGACTGCCGGGTCAAAGTTCTTTTCTACATCAGCCACACCGACGCCGCGTAGAAAGATCGCGGCGACACCGCCAGGGCCCTGCGCCGTATCGTCAATGATGAGGTTTGGCGAGATGTTGGCCAGATCCGTTATGTCACGTGCAAACTGCCGATCAATTTCAGTCTGACTCAAGGCGCTGACTGACACGCCGACATCTTGCAGATTCTCTGCCCGCTTTCGGGCGGTAACGACGATTTCTTCGAGCGCTGGTGATTCAGCAAATGAGCCCGGTGAAAAACTGAGTGCAGAAAGTAGGGCTGCTACTGTGACAACTAATTTCTTCTTCATCATGGTCCCCCTCGGAACTTCTTTTTTAGTTTTGTTTATTCTCTAATCATAGTACTTAGACAGACTCTCATCACGTGGGCAGCCTATCGTCGAAATTCTTATGCCTACGTCGGAGCATTCAACACCGCCCCTGGCACCGGATTAAAATAGTGGATCGTGACTTTTCTCTTTGCGATCTTCCATACGCCTTCTCTTCTCTGCAGCGTATCGTAATAGGTAGCACCGACAATCGTGCATTCGGTCTCATCTGTCAGCAGCCCCATACAATCAACATCACACATGGCTTCAGCATTGTCGGCATCAATGAATTCGATTCGCAGATTGGTGGTCAGATGATGGGATTCCTTCCATGCCGGCCACAGTACTTCCTGGACTGCTGTGTGAATGCCTTCATGACCAGTGAAGCTGCCGAACGGCGGCCCGATATCCCAGGCGCAGTCCGGCCACCAGATTGAAAGGAAACGATCATAGTCACGTTTGTCGAAACCGTGGCAATAATCAGACGCCAGGTCACGAATATCTGACCTGGACTCCAAACGGTCAATTCGTTGTTTAAAAAATTCTGGATCCTCGTGCTCGGACATTGTGCTCATGTGTAGCACCCTCTCGCATCTGCCTCTACTAGCGCGCTCTTTTTTGGCGGCGCTGTCACCACACAATCGCTACTAGGTCTCTCTACAAGCTTCATGATCGCTTCCTGTTAGACTTGATTGCAGCAATCAAGATAAGAGATTCGCATGTTCAAGTCCAGCTACCCCTGCACATAAGGTGCCAATGATTCGTTCGAGGTGACAGGCGAGCCAGCAGCTCAACATCAATACAGTCATTGACCATCCGGTGTCTACAAAGCATCTCCAGATCAATTAATCCAAATTTTCTTGCTCAGGGTACTTTTGCCATGAGGCAAAAAGGTGGTTTAAAATAACTATTCAGCTCAATTGACGATCTGCAGACGGCAGCGCTTTGGTCAGATCTGAAGCGTGAAACTCGATGCCATCATATTCGCCATCAAACAACACAGGGCAATCTAATAGCTGTTTTAAGTACCCACTTTTCTTAGGCTCGGGTGTTGTCATGTAGATGAAACGTAGCATCCAGGCGCCGAGGGTGAGCGCCTTGATTAGTCGATGCACGAGCACAAAATTGTGTTCGATCCCGAGCGCCATCGGCGTTTGATCGAACTCATTGCGAAACCGTGTTTGTGGGGCGGCTTGCAGACTAAGCGCAGGCAAGCGACCAGGATAGCGCCAATTCTTTGAAGAGCTTAGCGCTCTTCATCAGGCTCTTGAACTTGGCTGATTATTGCACACACGTTACACTTACTTATGACAAACCGGCTCGATACTCCTATCCGGCAAGTTACGTTATATTAAGCTATCACTTCTCATTGTAGGGTCGCCTGATGACAACGAGGGTCGGCGTTGTAACATTTATAGGGACGATACTACTTTGGGTAATGTCTCCAAACATCCGAGCTGAAGCCTATGGCGCTGACTGGTATGGAGAGCTCCAACTTTCATTATGGGTGCAAGTGTTCAAATTGGAAACTGATTGCATGCCATCAGTGGAATCATCGGTGCATCAATTACCTAACGGTTGGCCTTTGGACCGCAGGCGGGAAAGAAGGTGCTGACGTTGCAGGCTGGGCGCGTCCAGTGTTTTTTGCCCTTACCAAAGGCGTTGATTTTGGCTCCAATGTACAGATTTTCAGGCATCACGCGGCCCAATAACGCCTCTGTTCGACCGTTTGCGTAGTCTCGGACGGTATCGATCTCACACTTCCCATCGGCAAGATTGCATTTCACGACCTCGTGGTTGGCGAAATACACGAGTTGTTCTCTAGCGGCGTTGTATTGGTTTGGCTCGCGGTCATTTCGCCTCCGTATCGTTTTCGCGTTTGCGCAGTTTAGCCAGGGCGTTGGCTGGAAAGTGGTCCTCTACCATACTGTTGTCGATGGTCAGGCCATGGAGGCCCACCTCACCGCGATGGTGGAACATCTCGCCAAAGTCCAGATACCACTTCATCTCTGCAACGTTGCCGCTGGGGTCGTTACAGAGCAGCGACATGCAGGTGTCGGGATCCGTCGGGAACAGAGAGTTGTACGCGTTGAGTAGATCAATGGCCGGGGCATGCCCCCAACGGGACAGGGCCATGCCTACATCTCTTGGCATCTTGTGGTGCTCCATGCATACCTTCACCGCGTCGCGCATCCGAGAGTAACTCTCAAACCCAGTGTTGATGCCATAGTGCGGAACGGGCACCAAGTCCTTGTTCCCACCCATGTCGTGAGAACCATCGTCCCCGCTCAAGGCGCCGTATGCCTCACCAGAGGAGCGACAAACGAGAAAGTGCCCCTCCATCTCATATTCCAGCTGCACGGTACGGCGCGACGCGTCCACGGTCTGGCCGCAACGGGTCCAACCAATCACATTCTCGTAGTAGTTTTTGTGCATCTCCAGGGGGTCAGCGTTGTGGAAGAACTCCTCGAGCCAGGCATCGCGCTGCTTGCGTTGGCCCAGCTTCACGTATTTTCCTGTATCGCTCATGACAGGACAGTTTCGCAGTCCCTCTTCAGCCTTCGCCCGGGCTGCGGCCAGGGCGGGCTCATCGGGAAAGGACACGGACATATACTGGCCATAGACAAAGGGGGTCGCTGGAAATCGCTTGGTGTAGGCTTCGCCTTCCAGGGTGCACACAAAAAAGATGCAAGGGTAGCCGTCTGGATCCCGAAGCACGATGGCCTCTCGGATCAAATCGCCCCCAAACAGCCCCTGTACATCGCCCAGCGGTGCCCACCTCACCCGGCCATCGGGGTCCTTTTCGGCGATTCGGGCCATCTGTTTGGCATAAAATCCAGGTTCAAGAATCACACCATGGAAGGGAAACGCGATGTCAGCGAAGGTCAGCGGTCCATCGTGGGCCAAATCGTCGTCTACGCCAGGAATCTCGTGAAAGCGCTGGGTCAACAAGATTTTCATCTCGGCGGTATCAGACATAGAGATCGGTGGCGCTGGTTGTGGCGCATCTCGCAGCACCTTCGGGCAGTTCTGGTATCTAGACCAGGCCCCGTGGCCAATGGCGCCCGCCGGCAGCACCTCCTCATGGAATACAATAAACGACGCAAACGCTCCAAAAGAGGCCCAGGAGGAGCCGTATGCATTTTCCTCGGTCCCCGCATGGGCACGATCAACCGTCTTGTATAGTGGCCACCCCAGCACGTTGTTGTAAAAGCGCACGCAAGCCCGCACGTCGTGGGCCTTTATGGCCATGTGACAGGTGGCGAAGCCCAGATCATTTGGTTGACAGCCGAACGAATGGAGAAAGCTCGCAACCTGCCCAAAACCATCCTGAGAGGCCGCATCTTCGGAGTGCATCCCCAGCACTTTTGCAAAGAGTGACAGCGCCTCCGACCGGTCGAGGGTGTTGTTTCCGTCCGCGTCCACCTCGGCAATCAGGCTGGTCGCCTTCTCTAAGGTAAGCTCGATGCCCTCAGTTGCATATCCGGTGACGATCTCCTCTGGAGTAATAACACCATCGTTGTCGGCATCAAAGACAGCGAGAAGCTTGTCAATACGTTGATTTTGGTTCAACTCCTCGTCGTCGGATATCCACCGAAGCTTGATAATAAAGCCAGCGCCAACGGCGAGCAGGGCCTTGGCCATCTTGTCCAGGGAGGCCTCCCACAAGCGGCCATTCCCAATCACGTCGTGGGCCGGAGCGATAGCAAGTCCGCCGATGGCCGGATCCGCTTGACGGCTCACCTCGGCAACCAACGACCAGCACTTGTTGATGTGCGCCAACGCATTGGCCTCGCTGACGTTCGACAGGTTGGTGGGCTGTCGCTCTTCCTCCCCCGTGGTCGCCACGGCATAATCGTAAGAGATCAGGAACGTGGTGCCGCGGTGCTCCAGATCATTGTCGAAGAGCAGTTTGCGAAGAGCGTTGCCGTCGAGCCCCTTCCCGATGGGCACCATGGTGGGAACCGCCGGCATGATTTTGCGGTTTGAAAGGCGTAAAAGCACATTAAATACGATCTCGGGGGTGGCGAAGGTATTCAGGTGGCGTGTATATGACTCGTGCAGAGACCGCATGATGTCGTCCAGATCCCACTCCGCTGTCTGGTCGAGCATGTCGAGGGCCTTGGTGACAACCGAAATTCCCTCCATATTCCTAGCGCCCATGTGTTGATCCCACCCACGGGGGATGTAGGCTTCGAGCACATCGGTGGTGAATCCCTCGGGCGGATTCACCCAATCGATGGAGCGCATACATGCTGCCAGGCTGGGAAACGGCCGCTGCAACTCTTTCGAGGCGGTCAGGCCGAATCGCAGCATACCCCTTGACCGACCGCAGGAATCCTTATCTTGAATGGCCTGAAAAAGCGTCTCCACGGATTGCTGCCACAGGGCACCGTACTCAATCGGATGCACGTCGGACATCACAATTTCGCGGTCCTTTTCCAGTGGACCCACAACCAGGGCAAAGTGTCCCCCACCCTTGGGTTTGTTGTGGGCGATTCCCGTGTGAAAATTGAGCACACATACATCGTCGCTTCCCGCCGAACCATCCATGAGGCACGCGGCCCAAAGGTGCTCCGCAGTGACGCCGCTGTCGAAGTCAAAGTGATAGCACTCGCAGAATATCGGCAGGTTCGCCCGGCGGATATAGCGAAGCGCCATGTCATGCGTTTCCGCCAGGGTCATGCCGTCGCCCACCGCCGAATCGATGTTCACGCGGCAGGTAAGCAGCACATCGTCCACGGTTGTGGCATAGCCCAGCGTAGAAAGCGCATAGGCGATGGCGGTTGTTTGGCAACAGTTGATGGGCTGCTGAAAGGACGAGCCCAGGATCGCCTCCATCTGCTCGGCCGCCCGCCCGTCGTTGGTTTGCGCGATGAGCTTTGAGGACAACCAGTTGTGTTGGGTCAGCGCCGTTTCGATGGCCTCCTTCACCTGGCGAGCCAGGGAGGCGTCTTCCGTCAGCAGACTGCGCCTTTCTTCCGCGTCGGTTTTGATGAAAACGGCGTACATCGTCACCTTCGGACGCAGTGTCATGTAGGCGCCCCCCAACATCAGCAGTGCTCCGGCCGCCTCTCTTATCCACCACACAGCATTGGCGGGGTTGCCATGCAAGACGATTGCGAGCAGCCCCACCAGCGCCAGGACGAGTCCCATCCAGTCCCGCTTTGCCGGGATCTCCTCGGTCCGCGCGGATCGGATGGACGCCATATCGTAAGGGCTGCCGTGGATTTGTGCGTTTTGCGCTGTGATGGTAATTTCATTCGCCCGAAAGAGAAAGTCCTCGCCCATTTGCTCGTCCTCATTGTTGACAGCAGAAGTCTACGCCACCTTGAGGCGCACAGGAACTCGAATGGGCGGGCGCCCAATCTGAACTGGTGATCGTCACCAGGTCGACCCCGCAACCATATCGTCGGTGAGACATGGGAGGGTGTAGCTTCTCTGGTACTCAGCGAAACCTACGAGGATCTGCAATTGATGAACCTGAATTTCGTCAACGATGAGACTTTTTTCAACTTCTCATGCTATGTGAGTGCAAGTGTTCAAATTGGAAACTGATTGCATGCCATGAGTGGAATCATCGGTGCATCAATTACCTAACGGTTGGCCTTTGGACCGCGTGGGGGAAAAAGATCCGGACGTTATTGAGAAAATATTGAAGCATCTGGGACTGGATGAGGCCTCACAGGCCAGAAATCGCTCATCGCCAGAAGGACTGTTCGCGCATTCGACACAACTACTCTGACATCTGCCAACGCTGGTGGGGACGGTTTTGGCCGCGTGATCCAGGTACAGTCTGCAAAGCACCATTCTTAACAAGGTCCAGCTTAACAAGGTCCAACCATGAAATTTCGCCGCTAGCGGCGAATTCCCCGCGAAATGGTATTCAAAACTAGCTTCTCGGCAGACTTGCGCTTGGCTGTTTCCAGAAAAGCATCTCTAATTTGACCTATAATCATTAAGCCATTGTTTGTTTACCGGAGCCAGCATGGTCACCCAGCGGTTAACTGTATTGCTCAATGTAGAAGATGTGGCGACAAGTATTGATTTTTATGCCCAGGCCCTGGGTTTTGGCTTGGTTGATTCATGGCGCTATGAGGGTCGAATTGCTTGGGCTAAGCTTGCCATAGGCAGCATTGAGCTGATGCTGAATGAACATGGGGAAAACTCTCCAGCGAGAAGGATTAATCGTCAGGGCCATGGTGATGTAGTTCTCTATTTCGATGTTGATGACCTGGATAGTCTCTGGGCAGCGCTCGAACAAGATGGTTTACATCCTGGTGTAATAAGAAAGGAAGATTATGGCACCCGGCAGTTTGCCCTGGTCGATCTAGATGGTTACGAGATAGCTGTAACGGGTATTTAATACTGCCAAAGTCAATGGTCGGTTGTGCAGTTATATTTTATTTGAGGGTTTGTTTAGTAAGCATCCGGGGCCGTATGTCATAAAGGTAAATGAAAGGTTCCTGATCGTCGAACGGATGCGTAGAATTTGCGTTTCCCAAGCGCGTCCTAATATCACCAATGTTTCAGATCACCACAATACTCAAAAATATTAGCTGGCGATGGCTATTGGCTCTAACGTTGTTTACATGCGCTATGTTGGGGTTATCCAGCGGCGTAGGCCTGACAGAACGACCCGATGTTGTAGAAGGGTCACTGCTCGCCAAGGCGTACTACAGTCTTGGTCTCTTCGTGGTCGGCGGTCTTGATATCGGGTTGCCAACGGGTGGCCCACTACTGGGCCGGGTGTTGCTATGGATTGCGTATTTCGGATCCCCCCTGCTAGCGGCGTCGGCAGTGATGGAAGCACTGCTTATTGTCATCTCCAAGGAGCGCTGGCAACTGCGACGAATAAAAAATCATATAGTGGTTGTCGGCTCAGGGAATTTAACCACCAGCTACCTGAGAATGTTGCGTCAGCAGCACAATCACATTCCAGTGATTGTAATTGATCACGCAATAGATCTCGCTCGTGAACATGAACTGACAGCGACCTTCGACGTGACTGTGATCAACGGTGACGTGACCCATGATTTCATGCTCCAGAAACTACGCTTACATCGGGCACGAAGAGTCATGCTTCTGGGTGACGATGATTTTGTCGCCTTCGAGGCTGCAAGCAAGGTCCTGCGGCTTTACCCGAAGTTGACGTCACAAATCGTGTTACATGGCGGTAGCCTGAGGTTTTTACGAGCAATGCAGAGCACGCAAATTGCTAATCAAGTGACCCTGTTTAACTCCTATAATCTGGCAGCCAAAGGTCTGGTGAACTCTGCGCTGATTGATCACTTCAAGAAAACGAACTATCAAGATACCGTGGTCATCGCTGGTTTCGGTCTATTCGGCCAAACCATCCTGGAAGAACTGCAGATTAACGCCGGAGATGAAATAGATTTAGTGGCGATTGTCGATAAACAGGCGCATCGCCGCGTGCAAATCGTTGATGAACAACAAAAATCCGGCGCCTTTTACGAACGCAAGATATATCAAGGCGATACAACCCATCCTGACGTTTGGCGAAAACTGACCGGCGACATCGATTTAAGTCGAGGCGAACCCGTGGTGATTATGGGTACGGGCGATTCTGCCAATAACCTGCGCACCGCGCTATGGATAAAGCAGAAGTATAATAACGCACTGATTTTTGTCAGAACTAACGACACCTCCGAGTTCGCGCAAGCCGTCGGTAAAGAGCATGGCGTGCACTGCATCAGTATTACACGACTCGTCGAGGACAACATTCCATTAGAATGGACACGATTAGATCAGCTAGTCTAATGACCATCGTCGGTCGGTCTGAACCCCCAGTCTAATGACCATCGCCGGTCAGTCTGAACCTTTTGAATCATTCTCGTTCAAAACGATAGGTATCCACTGGATAACCGCTTCTTTTACAGGGATATGGAATAAGCTATACAAGCCTGTTCACCTTGCTTTTGGTCAGGAGTAACGTAAAATTTCCCCATTCAAGTTTTCAACAAGGAGTTTTTAATGGCAGATGCACAATTTGTAACCGGACAACAAACTGCGGCCAGTTCTACAAACAAGGTGCTCCGCAGTACCTATATGCTGCTATCCATGACGCTGGTTTTCAGCGCAATGATGGCCGGTGTCGCGATGGCGATTAATGCGCCCTACATGGGATGGATTCCCCTCATTGTTGCCTTCGGACTGCTGTTTGCGATCAATAAGATGCGCAACAGCGTATGGGGTATCGCACTTGTTTTTGCTTTCACCGGTATTCTCGGGTTCTCACTCGGGCCAATCCTGAACTTTCATATGCAGACCGCTGGCGGAACTCAGGTAGTCGTCACAGCGCTCGCACTAACCGGAATGATTTTCTTTTCCCTCTCAGGCTACGTTCTGACAACGAAGAAAGATTTCTCATATATGTCAGGCTTCCTGATGACTGGGATGTGGGTCGTGATTGGCAGCATCGTTTTGTTGTTCGTGGGCAGCATGATGGGTTGGGAAATATCAGGGCTGCACCTTGCCATTTCAGCGGCGATTGTCATTCTCATGTCAGGTTTCATTCTGTTTGACACAAGCCGTATCATCAACGGCGGCGAAACCAATTACGTCATGGCGACTGTTTCGCTCTACCTGAGTATCTTCAATCTTTTCACTGCGCTTTTACATCTTGTAGGATTTAGCAGCGATTAAAATATTCAACCTTAAACAAGCCCTGCCATGCGTCTCATGCCGGGGCTTTTTTGTGTCTGCTGACCGATGAATTTCGCCATCGTGGTACACGGTGCCCCCTATTCCAGTGAGGCGTGCCTGTCTGCCTTGAAATTCGCCAAGGCTGTGCTGGCTTCCGGTCACAGTATCAACAGGGTGTTCTTCTATCACGATGGCGTTCATACCGCGAACAGCCTAATTGCACCACCCCAGGATGAAGCCCCGGTCAGCGAACAGTGGCAGGAATTCGGCACCGGGAACAATATTGAACTGATTGCCTGTATCGCTTCGTGTTTACGCCGAGGCATCCTGGATGAAACCGAAGCAGACAGATATGAAAAATCAGCCAGTAACCTAGCACCTGGATTTACTATATCCGGACTCGGCCAACTCATCGACGCATCGATCAACGCCGATCGCGTCGTCACATTCGGAGTGTGAAATGAGGTCGATTCTGTTTGTGTTTTCCCGCCCACCACACGGCAGCATCAATGCCCAGGAAGGTCTGGATGCCCTGTTGATGGGTTCCGCCTTCACCACATGCAGTGTTCTGTTCGTCGGCGATGGTCTGATGCAATTGGTCGCCGGTCAGTCGACTGACGATTTGGGTACAAAAAATTTCTCATTGAGCTTTGGCGCATTAAAGGACTATGGCGTTACTCGCATCGTCTGCTCCAAACCCGACCTGCTCGCCCGTGGACTGAACAAGGATGATTTTTTGATCGAAGTTGAGTCTCTGAACGCCGCTGCCATGCAGGCGTTTATTCGTAACCATGACAAAGTGCTGAACTTCTAATGATCGTGCACACAATCAATAAGGTATCGGCGCTTGGGTTATGTAATAACTTGATCGCAGAAGATGACAAAGTCGTTTTACTGGAAGATGGTGTCTACCTGGGGCTGCAGCCCCTGCCCTTTTTGGTGTTTGCCATCCGTTTTGATGTTGACGCAAGGGGGTTGGGTGGTCTCCTGGCGGCACAAACCGAGTCGATCGATTACAGTGATTTTGTGCGCCTGTGCGCAGAGGCAGATAAAGTCTGCTCGTGGTTTTAGCCGTGACCAGCAACCCGGAAACCGACAAGGAAGGGTTCCTCAGGAACACAGGTGACTGGAATCCAGCAATCGCCGAGCGCTTGGCAGAACTGGATGGAATTACTCTCACAGACGATCATTGGGAAGTCATTCACCTGGTGCGCGATTACTACCAGAATTATCGCTTGTTTCCCGCTAATCGGGTTCTTGTCACTAAAGTCAGGGAAGCCTATGGGGACAGCAAAGGTAACAGCATCCATCTAATGAAACTGTTTACCGGTAAACCAGCAAAGCACATTGCAAAAATTGCTGGCTTACCCAAACCACCTAACTGCGATTAAAGTCCACAACTTCCCCCACTATTATCAGCGTGGGCGTCTGCACCTGGGTTCGAGCGGCAAGGCCTGTAATGGTTTCCAGCGTCCCCTTTAACACCTGCTGTTCCGGTGTCGTTCCCTTCGAGATAATTGCGACCGGGGTTCCAGCATTCCTGCCATGTGCAACGAGTTGCTGGCAAATACTCGCAAGCCCCCCAAGGCCCATATAAAAAACAACTGTCTCATTCGCATGGGAAAGTTCCTTCCAGGCAAGGTCGACCTGACCATTTTTTGGATGCCCTGTCACAAAGCGAACGCTTTGGGATAGTTCACGGTGTGTCAGTGGAATACCCGCATACGCTGCACAACCAGAGGCTGCGGTAATGCCAGGTACAACCTGGAAAGGAATGTTTTTTTCAATGAGCGCCGTGATTTCTTCGCCACCCCGGCCAAAGATAAAAGGATCTCCACCCTTTAATCGAAGCACTCGGTTTCCTTCCTGTGCAAGCCTGACCAGTAGTTCATTAATGTCTTCCTGGCTTGTCGACTTATATCCAGAGCGCTTGCCAACAAACTCCAGTGTGGCATCCCTGCGCACACGGTCCAGCACTCGGGGAGAAACCAGGTTGTCATACAACACAATATTAGCTTTCTGCATCAATTGTAGCGCTCGAAGCGTGAGTAGATCAGGGTCACCAGGACCGGCACCAACAAGGTAAACCTCGCCAGCAACACTGGAGATATCGTCTGCAAACAAGTAAGTATCTGCTTTTTCTCCCTCACCTGACATCGCAAGTTCAGCTCCCGGGGACTCCATAAAGGCTTCAGTGCGGCGTCGGCGAGACTCGATGTCGGTTAAGCTTTTTTTCAGTTGGCGCCGCCTTGAGCCCAAATACTCAGCGAGCATGCTGATCCTTTCCGGCAATGTTCTTTCAATCAGTTCTCGAACAAATCTGGTGAGTACCGGAGCCAGACCAGCGCTGCCGACAGAGATCACAAGAGGTTCCCTATCGATGATGGCAGGAAAAGTTACGGTGCAGAGTTCTGGTGAATCAACGACATTGACAGGAATGCCCAAGCTCTTCGCGTCCCTGGAGACCGCTTCATTCACGGCCTTATCGTCGGTCGCTGCAACGACCAGGCATTTGCCAGGCAGAAACTCAGGATCATAGGTAGCTGCGTGCAGGGCATGGATGTTTTCCTGCAGGGTGGTTGCAACGGGGTCAGAGATGTCCGGCGCGACAACGGTAATATGTGCACCGCTGCGTAGGAGGAGTTCAATTTTTCTACGAGCAATTTCGCCGCCACCCACCACAAGCACGTCTCGACCCTGAAGATCAAAATGTAACGGCAGATAGCGCATAGTTCTAGCTCTCTAGTGAGATAACTGTCTCGCCGCCCATGTAAGACTGTAGCGCCTGTGGAATCCGAACGGACCCGTCTTCCTGCTGGTAGTTTTCCAGCAGTGCAACCAGCGTTCGCCCCACGGCTAAAGCAGAACCATTTACCGTGTGCATGAGTTCGGGTTTACCTGTCTCCGGGTTACGCCATCTGGCCTGCATCCGCCGCGCCTGGAAGTCCAGAAAATTACTACAGGATGATATTTCACGATACTTGCCCTGACCCGGTAGCCACACCTCCAGATCGTAAGTCTTGGCGGCAGCGAATCCAAGATCACCGCCACAGAGATTGACCACACGGTATGGCAGACCAAGTTTCTGCAAGATGGTCTCTGCATTTGAAGCCAGTTCCTCCAGTGCTGCCCACGAATCTTCAGGTCTCACCATCATCACCAATTCAACCTTTTCGAACTGATGCTGGCGGATCATACCTCGTGTGTCCCTTCCATAGCTGCCCGCTTCACTTCGAAAGCACGGGCTGTGGCACACGTATTTTTGAGGCAGCACGGCAGCGTCAAGTATCTCGTCGCGCACCATATTCGTGACCGGCACCTCTGCTGTAGGAATCAGGTAGAAGTCGCGCTCGTCATCGAGTTTGAACAGGTCTTCCTCAAACTTAGGTAATTGCCCGGTACCAGTAAGAGATTCCCTGTTAACGATGTAAGGGACGTAGATTTCCTCATAACCGTGTTCAATGGTATGCACATTCAGCATGAACTGAATCAACGCTCGCTGAAGCTGTGCCAGCTGCCCACGCAGGGTCACAAAGCGTGAGCCGGTAATTTTGGTTGCTTGCTCGAACCCCATTTTTCCTGAGGCGGCCGTGATATCCACATGATCCCTGGCAGCAAACGTGAATTCAGCTGGAACTCCCCACTTCCTGACCTCAATATTGTCATCTTCACTCTTGCCCGCGGGAACCGAATCATCCGGCACATTGGGAATGGCCATAAGCAGTTCATTCAGGCGCGATTGAACCGCCTCCAGCTCTTGCTTCTTGCTATCCAGCTGGTCACCAAGGTTCGCGACCGCATCCAGTAACGGCTGGATATCCTCTCCCTTTGACTTAGCCTGGCCTATCGCCTTTGACTGACTGTTACGGGTTCCCTGAAGCTCTTCAGTCTCAACCTGCAGGCCTTTGCGCTGACTTTCAAGGGATTGAACCTGCATAACGTCCAGCTCAAAGCCTTTGGTCAGCAGCCGCGCCGCAGTTGCCTCCAGTTCATGTCGAATAAGTTTTGGATCCAGCATGGTGTCTTGATCTGGGTGTTTTGAGGGGGCGCCATCTTACCAGATGATCGCAATGACCGTTAACCGGAAAACGTTCGAGTAGAGAGCATCGCCAGGTAGGCAGCAGTAATGCTAAGCAGCACGCTTCCAATGGTATAGATCGTAGCGGCAAACAGTCTTCCTTCCTGCAGCAGGCCAATGGTTTGCAGGGAAAAAGTCGAGAAAGTGGTAAATGCTCCGAGGAAGCCCACCATCAGAAGCGACCGCCAGACGTCTGATAACAGACCCCGCTCAAGAATCAGCACAAAGAGCACACCCATTGCGGCGGAGCCCAGAATATTCGCGATGAAAATCCCATAGGGGAAATCTCGGCCAAGCACGTGATCAAAATAGACCGTCATTCCATGGCGTGCAACCGAACCGAGAGCGCCGCCCAAGGCTATCGCCGTAAGTGTTCCCGTCACTGAACCCACCACTAGTTATCCTTCTTATATCGCTGAAACTCGCTGCTTTCATTCTGCTTACGAAGATAGTCCAGCTTTTCTGAGATTTTGGTCTCGGTGCCCCGTGCAACCGGATGATAGAACTGTACACCATGCAGTTCGGGTGGCACATAGGATTCGCCCGGCACAAAAGCATCTTCGTGATTGTGGGCGTACTGGTAATCGTCACCGTAACCCATCTTTTCCATCATAGCGGTGGGTGCATTTCGAATATGCATCGGGACTTCAAGCGAACCTGTCTCTGCTACCACTTGCTTGATCGCACCTACCGCAGAGTAAACCGCATTACTTTTCGCTGCGACCGCAAGATAGGCCACCGCCTGTGCAATGGCCAATTCACCTTCCGGACTACCCAACCGCTCCTGAACCGACCAGGCATTGAGCGCGATTTCCAGCGCCCTGGGATCCGCATTGCCAATATCCTCAGTCGCCATCCTGACGACTCGCCGAGCGATATAGACAGGATCACAGCCACCATCGATCATACGGACGAACCAGTAAAGTGAACCATCAGGGTCCGACCCTCTCACCGCTTTATGCAAAGCGGAAATCTGTTCGTAGAAAATGTCGCCGCCCTTGTCGAATCTCCTTAGCTCGTCACCGAAGACTTCTCCCAGGAGCTCCTCAGTGAGGTCTGAACCGCCCGCCATATCAGACGCCACCTCCAGGATATTAAGTGCACGCCTGGCATCACCATCTGCAGCCCTGGCGATAACAGTTAGCACTTCATCCGCGGCGGATACTGATTTATCAGCCAGTTCCTCATCCTGGCCAATCGCTTGTTTGAGCACTTCAACAAGCTGACCAACATCCAGTGACTCAAGTTTGTAGATTCTCGCTCTGGACAATAGTGCGTTATTTAACTCAAACGAGGGGTTTTCGGTGGTCGCCCCTACAAAAATAACGGTTCCGTCCTCAACATGTGGCAGGAATGCATCCTGCTGCGATTTGTTGAATCGATGAACTTCATCTATGAACAACAGTGTTTTTCTGCCGGAACCCACCTTGGCCTGCTTCGCAATCGCTATAGCTTCCCTTATATCCTTAACGCCAGACAACACCGCAGACAACGACTGGAAGTGTACATCGCAAACCTCAGAAATGAGTTTGGCAATGGTGGTCTTGCCTACACCAGGCGGCCCCCAGAGGATCATGGAATGCAACTGAGAACTATCGATCGCTTCCCTCAGAGGCTTGCCGGGTGACAATAGATGCGCCTGGCCAACGTACTGTGAAAGGCGTTTTGGACGCATCCGTGAAGCAAGCGGCTGATATCCTTGTTCTGGTTGAAACAGCGACATTAGCCTGGACGATCATCAATGACGTCAGCAAATTCAGGCACCTGCAATGTAAACATCTGTTCGGTTAGATCAACCAGTTCACCCACATTGCTAAGTTTTATGGTAGTTCGTTCCTGCATGGCATTCTCTACCGAGATACTAATCGGCTGGTTGTCTTGGAAGGAAAGTACCAGTTTCGTAATGAGGTTAGTGCTGTCGAACGGTGTCAGCAGGAAGCGCTGTATTTGTTCACTCTCGAAAAACTCGATGGTGTAGTTCTGGGCGATCGCTTCTGGTTCTCCTGAAAACAGTAATATCGGCATTTCATCCACCCGAGTGTTTAGCGGGCTAATGATGACCTGTTCCAGGTCCCTGTCATGGGTCCACATGGATACACCATCAGACACGATTGTCTGGCTCATCGGCGCACCTGTCTCTACCCTGAATAGACCCGGTTTCTTTAACCAGATCTCACCGGTCTGGATTTCTGAAGGTGCCGCCTCATGTGCAAATTCAGCATGCAGTGTTTGCAGACTGTCAAGAATGCGAACCAGGCGCTCCTCTGCTCCAGGCTGCTCGCCGCAAAACACTTCATCCGAAAATGCTGCTGTGCAGGCGATCATGCACATGACGATAGATTTACTTAGGCGGTGCATTAGCCAGAACTTCCCTTGAACCATTGCTGCCCATTTCACTTACCACACCTGCCGTCTCCATTGTTTCGATCATGCGCGCGGCCCGGTTATAGCCAATCCTCAGTTTTCGCTGCACCGCGGAAATTGAAGCACGCCTCGATTCTGTTACAAAGCTCACGGCCTCATCATAAAGTGGATCAGCATCCTCGGCGTCAGATGCCCCACCGGCGCCGGCAATCCCAGGCAGCATTTCATTCTCCGAAACACCACTGACAATTGATTCAAGATAATTCGGTTCCCCGAGTTGCTTCCAGCTTTCAACCACCCTGTGCACTTCATCATCATCCACAAAAGCTCCGTGAACCCTGATCGGTAGCGCTGACCCCGCGGGTAGATAAAGCATGTCCCCGTGCCCAAGTAACTGTTCTGCACCACCCTGGTCGAGGATAGTCCTGGAATCGATTTTTGACGACACCTGAAAGGCGATACGGGTCGGTACATTGGCCTTGATCAGACCCGTAATAACATCGACTGAAGGTCTTTGTGTCGCCAGGATCAGGTGAATCCCGGCGGCTCGGGCCTTCTGCGCGATCCGCGCGATCAGCTGTTCAACCTTCTTGCCAACAATCATCATCATGTCAGCAAATTCATCTACGACGACCACAATGAACGGCAACGTTTCCAGTTCAGGCGCTTGCTGGTCGGCTTCATCCAGAAGTGGATCAGGTAGCCACAAAGGATCCAGGATCGGTTCTTCTTTCTTTTTACCATCACGAACTTTCTTGTTGAAGCCACCGACATTCCTGACCCCCATGGCTGCCATCAGGCGGTAGCGACGTTCCATTTCTGCCACACACCAACGGAGGGCATTGGCGGCGTCCTTCATATCCGTCACTACTGGTGTCAAAAGGTGCGGTATACCTTCATAAACAGCCAGTTCAAGCATCTTGGGATCAATCATGATCATCCGGACATCTTCCGGCGACGCCTTAAACAGGATCGATAGAATCATGGCGTTGATACCGACGGACTTACCGGAGCCGGTCGTTCCAGCGACCAGAAGATGTGGCATTTTACCAAGATCCTCGACTACCGGCTGACCTGCAATATCATGCCCTAGCGCCAGGGACAGTGGAGACTGGGCGGCATCGTAGGCGTTTGACTTTAGGACCTCGCTCATCAGGACAATATCTCGGTCCACATTGGGGATTTCTACACCAACGACAGACTTACCGGGTATTACCTCGACTACCCTCACGCTAATAACGGCGAGCGAGCGGGCCAAGTCCTTGGCCAACCCTGAAATGCGCGACACCTTAATGCCTGCCGCAGGCTGAATTTCGAATCTTGTTATAACCGGACCTGGGAAAACAGCGACAACTTCGGCCTCTACACCATAGTCTTTGAGTTTGAGCTCAAGCAGTCGTGACATCGCCTCCAGGTCATTGGTTGAATAGCCTCGTTCTTCGTCCTTCTGCTGCTCATCCAACAGATGCAACGCTGGTAGTCCATCTACTGCGCTAATACGAAACAGGTTTCCCTGTCTTTCCCTGGCAACCCGTTTGCTGTCTTCTTTCTTGTGGGCCGATGGAACTTCGATAATCGGTGTAACTCGTTGCTGCTTCTTCTCAACATGCTTCTCGAGTGCCTCGCGTCGATGCTCGGCACTACGCTGGATTTCGCGTTTTTGCTGAACCATCGCCAATACGCGATGGCTTGTGTCGCCGGTTCTCGCCGCTATCTCAATGAAAAGGCGGCCAATTGCATCCATTACACGGAGCCAGGAAATATCGAGGAACGCGGTAAGACCAAAAAGGAACATCGCCACCAGGAATAATGTAGCACCCACATAGGAGAACACGGGGATCAGAAGGTCTGCAATCTCTGAACCGATAATACCGCCACTACCGTACTGGTAATCAACGCCTGAGACGTAAAAATGCATTGCTGCGATAGCAGTCCCGGCCCCGACCGTTAAAAACAGGCCTACTCCGCGAAAAATGAATACAGGCCAGTTAAATTCAGTCTCTGTCTCCCGCTCACGAAAGATCGTCCAGGCCTGGGAAGCAAGCATCATGGGGAACAGGTAAGACAGGAAGCCGAAGAAAAACAGGAAGACGTCCGCGATCCAGGCACCGCTCAAACCGACGATGTTATTCACCGTTTCGTCTGAGCCCGTATAGGTCCAGCCTGGGTCATTTCGATCGAAGCTGATTAATGCCAGCGTGAGGAAAAGTGCGGTAGCGATTAACGCAATGAACGCACCCTCTTTCAACCGGGGACCAAGCAGTTCCGAAAAATCCGGCTTATTCCTGCTGGTTGTCTTGGATTGTGCCAATTCAGGAAACCTGTGTTTGTTCCGTGGAATATCTTTAAAATCAGAGTGTTAGATATTATAACTAAACGGCACTCGTATAAACGTTTTTATCTCCGCCGAAATGAGGGCCATGCGTTAACGAGCCTATCTCGTTATTTCGTTCTGATGTAGAATGCCGACTTTTAATAACTGTTTCCTAAGAGAGGACCCATGGCAGGACCTAGCCAGCCCCAAGTAACCGATGAAGTGTGGGATGATGATCGCGTGAAGTCTTTCCTTGAAATGGAAGCCTACGGCGGTAACGTCGATTTTCACGTGTTAATGAGAGCCTATCGTGGAATGCGACCGGCCGACTTTGAGCGTTTTCTGGCTTTTTTTGTTGACACTAATCATGACCTGGACGCAACAGATGATCAGGGCCGCACCCTTTGGTCCATTATCGAGGGACACCGCCAGGGTGCAGATTTCATCGCCTTGCGAAAAAAGTACTAGCAGAGCTCGTCCCAATCAGCATGACCTAAAACACATGAACCAAAAGCGACTGACAGTATGAAAGAAGTACATCACAAATTACTCATTCTCGGCTCAGGACCAGCTGGTTATTCAGCAGCTATCTATGCCGCGAGGGCCAATCTGAATCCGGTTGTTATCACAGGAATCGAGACAGGCGGCCAGCTCACCACGACCACTGACGTCGATAACTGGCCTGGAGACGCCCATGGCCTGCAGGGACCTGACTTGATGGTTCGCATGCAGACGCATGCGGAGAGATTCGACACTGCCATTGTTTACGATCACATCCATACAGCAGAATTAGCTGAGAAACCGTTTCGGCTGCATGGCGACCAGGCAATCTATACCTGTGATTCATTGATTATCGCGACCGGTGCTTCAGCTCGTTATCTCGGACTGCCTTCGGAAGAGGCATTCAAAGGTAAGGGCGTCAGTGCCTGTGCGACATGTGATGGTTTCTTTTACAAGAAGCAGAAAGTCGCAGTCATCGGAGGCGGGAATACCGCGCTTGAGGAAGCGCTGTATCTATCAAATATCGCTTCTGAAGTGGTCATGGTGCATCGACGAGACACCTTCCGCGGTGAAAAGATTCTACGCCAGCGCGTCATCGAAAAAGACAATATCAATATACAGTGGGATCACACCTTGGACGAAGTGCTAGGCGACGATATGGGTGTCACCGGGATGCGGATCAAGGGTGTTAAGACGAACGAGGCTGTCGAGTTCGATCTGCAGGGTGTATTTATCGCCATTGGTCACACGCCTAACACTGAGATTTTTGCTGGTCAGTTAGACATGAACAACGCCTACATTAACATTCATACCGGTCTTGCCGGTAATGCAACCGCAACCAGCATTCCCGGTGTATTCGCGGCAGGCGACGTAGCGGACCAGGTTTACAGGCAGGCAGTCACCTCATCCGGGTTTGGGTGCATGGCAGCATTGGATGCTGAAAAATACCTGGATGAACTTGAAGCCTAGACGGCATCAATTATGAACGCTCTGGTGTGGTTGTCCGAGGATCCCACCCTATTTCCCGATATCGACGACGCGCTTACCGACCCCAATGGATTGCTAGCTGCTGGTGGTGATCTTTCAGAGGCCCGCCTGATAGCAGCCTATCGCCAGGGTATCTTTCCCTGGTTTGATGACGACCAGCCTATATTGTGGTGGTCACCTGACTCCAGATGCGTGATTGACCCCACATCTTTTTCCCCCGGCCGAAGTTTGGCCAAACGAATAAGAAAGGCTGACTTCGAGCTCAGAATCGACGACGCTTTTTCACAGGTAATCGATTACTGCCAGTTGCGTTCAGGCGATGAGGGTACCTGGATTACCGACGAAATGAAGGCCGCCTATCTCAACCTGCATGATTCGGGTTTCGCTCATTCTTTCGAGTGCTACATTAACGGGACACTTTGCGGTGGGCTGTACGGGCTATCCATTGGTAATCTTTTTTTTGGAGAGTCTATGTTCCATCATGTTACAGACGCATCAAAACTGGCTTTCACGGGTCTGATGAGAACAATGGCAAATGCAGGTTGTCCTATGGTTGATTGCCAGCTGCCTAACCCCCACTTACTATCGTTGGGCGCCTTTGAGTTGCCCCGTGACCAATTTCGTCAGATCCTCAATAAACACATTGATCAGCCGTCTATTGACTGGTCGCAGCTACGTGGCGTTTGCCCCGTAATCTGGTAAGTTATTCCAATGACTTCGCTATCAGAACTCAGATTTTTTACGACACCGCCCCATGACTGCAGTTACCTGGACGGTAAACAGGCTATTACCCTGTTCGCCGATCCCCTCACGGAAATAGATAAGGATTTGTATTCGGCATTATCTGCGGTTGGTTTCAGGCGAAGCGGCAGCCACATTTACAGGCCCTACTGCCAGACGTGTGCGGCCTGTATTCCGGTACGAATTCCCGTGGCCCAGTTCACTGATAAACGCAAACATCGACGGGCTCGTAAAACGAATGAAGCACTTACCGTGACGAAGCACTCACCACGGTTCACTGAAGAATATTTCTCACTTTACGAAAAATACATTTCCGAGAGACATTCAGATGGTGATATGTATCCGGCATCAAGAGACCAGTTTCAGAGCTTTCTGGTAGACGGGCGCGCAGAGGCAAGTTTCTATGAATTCCGCAACTCAGGACAGTTGTTAGCGGTTGCAGTTGCCGATGAACTCAATGATGGGCTTTCCGCTATCTATACCTTCTTTGATACTGATGAACATAGCAGAGCACTTGGAGTGTTCTCTGTACTGTGGCTGATCGGTGAGGCTCAGGCCCAGAATCTTGAGTTCCTTTATCTTGGATACTGGATCAAGCAGTGCCAGAAGATGAACTACAAGATGGAATACAAACCCATCGAACTGTACGTCAACAATAGCTGGGTTGGCATAGACGCTTGATTTGCATTGGTGATGAGTAGGGGGCACAATGCTCGCCGTTAAAACCAACCCCCAGAGGAACAATGGCCAAGGAAGAACAAATACAGATGTCGGGAAAGGTAATAGATACCATGCCCAATACGATGTTTCGAGTAGAACTTGAAAACGGACACGTAGTAACCGCACACATCAGCGGCAAGATGCGAAAGAATTACATCAAGATTCTGACCGGCGATACGGTGAAAGTAGAACTCACACCGTATGACCTCTCAAAAGGCAGAATCACCTTCCGCGAATAAGCTCAGACCGTCTCTGGTTCCTCGATCACGAGGGACAGGTCACCATCTTCTACCGTCACATGCACCACGCCACCCCCATTCGATAGTTTTCCAAACAGGATATCTTCAGCCAGATCTTTTTTGATACGATTCTGGATGAGGCGCTGCATGGGCCTTGCGCCCATCTTTTCGTCATAGCCATTATCCGCAAGCCAGACTCGCGCTTCGTCGGACACCTCCAGCTGAACTTTTTTATCGTCCAATTGTACCTGGATCTCAACCAGGAACTTGTCCACGACTGTCTTAATCACATCCTTGGATAGTGATGCGAACGGGATAATCGCATCAAGCCTGTTCCTGAACTCGGGCGTAAATATTTTCTTGAGGATTTCCATACCATCTGTGGCGTGATCCTGAGTCTGAAAACCTATGGAATTCCGACTCATTTCCTGGGCCCCGGCATTGGTAGTCATGACAATGATTACGTTTCGGAAATCAGCTTTGCGCCCATTGTTATCGGTCAACGTACCGTGATCGAACACCTGTAGTAACAGGTTAAATACTTCCGGATGGGCTTTTTCGATTTCATCCAGGAGCAACACACAATGCGGTTGCTTTGATATGGCCTCTGTTAGCTGACCACCCTGGTCGTAACCAATGTATCCCGGAGGTGCACCTATCAATCTTGATACTGTGTGGCGCTCCATGTATTCAGACATGTCAAAGCGAACCAGGTCGATCCCCATAATATTGGCCAGCTGGCGACAGACCTCGGTTTTACCGACACCGGTTGGGCCACTGAACAGGAACGAACCGATGGGTTTGCCTTCTTCTTTCAAACCCGCTCGAGATAGTTTTATCGCACTGGACAAGCTATTGATCGCCGGATCCTGGCCGAAGATCACCATCTTAAGGTTAGTTTCAAGGTCCCTGAGTGCTGACTTATCACTACTGGAAACGGTCTTTGGCGGTATCCGCGCTATCTTAGCGACTATTTGCTCTACGTCACCGACAGAGATCTGCTTTTTGCGGCGGCTCGGGGGTTGCAGCTGCTGATAGGCGCCGGCTTCATCAATCACATCTATTGCCTTGTCGGGCATGAAGCGATCGTTAATGTATTTGTCGGCCAGTTCGGCGGCTACCCGCAGCGCACGATCAGTGTACTTAAGCTGATGATGCTCCTCGAAGCGAGTCTTGAGCCCTTTGAGAATTTTGTAGGTGTCTTCGACGTTAGGTTCATTGACATCGATCTTCTGGAACCGACGCGACAACGCTCTGTCCTTGTCAAAGATCCCCCTGTATTCCTGGTAGGTGGTCGAGCCAAGACAACGTATCTCTCCTGATGCAAGCAGTGGCTTGAGCAGATTCGATGCGTCCATCACACCACCAGATGCCGCTCCCGCACCAATGATGGTGTGAATCTCGTCAATAAACAGGATCTGGTCAGGCGTGTCTTTCAGCTCATTCAACAGTGACTTCAGCCGCTTCTCAAAGTCACCCCGATACTTGGTACCTGCGAGTAACGCACCAAGATCAAGGGCATGAACGGTACTTTCCTCGATGATATCGGGCACCTGCCCATCAACGATTAATTTGGCAAGGCCTTCTGCAATTGCAGTCTTTCCAACGCCAGACTCGCCAACCAACAACGGGTTGTTCTTGCGTCGACGAGATAGGGTTTGGATGACTCGTTCAACTTCCGAGCTTCGACCTATAAGCGGGTCAATCAGCCCTTTTCTGGCTTGCTCGTTCAGATTGGTTGCGTAGGATTCAAGAGCGCTCGCCTGCTTCTCGCCTTCTTCCTCTCCTTCTGAAATACCTTCTCCTGGTGTTTCAGATTCCTCACCTTCTTTACCCACTCCATGAGCGATGAAATTAACAATATCGATGCGATTAACATCCTGTTGCTTCAACAGAAAGACGGCATGGCTTTCCTGTTCGCTAAATATTGCAACCAGTACGTTGGCACCATCGACCTCTTTCTTGCCACTGGACTGCACGTGAAAGACTGATCGCTGCAGCACGCGCTGAAACCCGAGTGTGGGCTGCGTTTCGCGATCATTCTCATTTTGTGGAATTAGCGGGGTTGTAGCCTCAAGAAACTCTTCCAGTTCTGTTCGAAGTTTTTCGATATCTGCACCACATGCACCGAGCACAGAAACAGCAGAAGTGTTGTCCAATAAGGATAGCAACAAGTGCTCAACAGACATCAGTTCATGCCGTTTTTGCCTGGCATCTTTAAAAGCCAGGTTCAGGGTTACTTCAAGTTCTCTGCTTAACATAGTAGGTAACGTCTTCCTCTAATCATCATCGTCTTCTACCGCTTCAATTTCTGAAATCAGCGGATGTTGGTTTTCCTGCGCGTACTGATTGACCTGCGCAGACTTGGTTTCTGCAATGTCCCTGGGGAAAATCCCGCAGGTTGCCTTGCCTTGCGTGTGAACCGCAAGCATCACCTGGGTGGCTCTTTCCCTGTCCAGCCCAAAAAACGATTGTAGCACTTCAACCACGAACTCCATTGGAGTGTAGTCATCATTCAGTAAGACCACTCTATATAGTGGCGGTTTTTTTATCTTGGGTTCTACGGGTGCTTCTAGAACCCCTGTATCTCTGTCAGGCCCAAGAGGATTTTCCTCACCACCGGTAGCTTTTATTATTAATGCAATCACAGTTACTCTTTATAAGGTCTAAATTCGTTTTATCAAGGTGCACTGGTCGAATCCTGCCAACCGTTCACCTTCTGTTCTGTTACCTTTTGCACTGTTAAAAGGCTCACGGCCTATTCTAACCAGAATCAGTCCCCGGAGAAACTTGACTAAAGGGTTATCGGCGAGAATAACGCGATTTCGTAATTTTTCATAATTGCCGGACTCTAAGTCACTGTAAACATAGAGAAAATAAGCCAACTTGACGGAGCCTTTTAAATACTCCTAAAGTGCTTGTTGGAGAACACTACTATAGTCGTTGTTTTCATATACCCAGTCGATTGAACCTCGCAGGTATGGCGTTGAATCTGACCGGGCTGATGTCATGGCTTTTGCGAACAGCAACGAGGTCACCACTATGCCTACGGGACGAGTTAAGTGGTTCAACAATGCCAAGGGATTTGGTTTCATACTCCCTGAAGATGAAAGTGAAGACTATTTTGTTCACTACTCATCAATTGTTATGGACGGTTATAAAACATTAAAAGCAGGACAAGCTGTCAGCTTCGAGATGATTGATGGACCAAAAGGTACTCATGCGGTCAACGTCAGCCTTCTCGACCAGGAAGATGATGGCGGCCACGAGGAATACGGGAACGGAAACTCAGCCGGAGCCCCTGCCGCCTCAGAGTAGTCGCATCAGGAATCCTTTTAAGGCGTAAGTGTGTCCGGCAATAACCTGATCCTTTTAAACAAGCCATTTGGAGTCATGAGCCAGTTCTCAGGCGACTCTCCCAATCTTTCAGACTATGTTTCTGAAAAAGGGTTCTACCCTGCTGGACGGTTGGACAAAGATTCTGAGGGACTTCTGTTACTGACAAACGACGGTAAGCTTCAAAACAGGATCAGCGACCCCCAATTCAAAATGGAAAAGACCTACTGGGCACAGGTTGAAGGTGAAATCGACAATAGTGCTATCAAGCGACTCACCGAAGGCGTCGATCTGAAAGACGGGCAGACCAAACCGGCAACAGCATCACGAATCAGCTGTCCTCTTCCGAAGAGAGTGCCGGACATCCGTGTACGCCTGTCCAAACCAACCAGCTGGCTTGAATTAACGATACGTGAAGGAAAGAATCGCCAGGTCAGGAGAATGACCGCAGCCGTTGGCTTCCCCACGTTAAGATTATTTCGCCACCGAATTGGTCCTTGGACCTTGCAAGATCAACCACCTGGCGCATACCGAAAGGAACGTATCAACTTTTAGATCATTCTTTTCCCACGCTTCAGGTTATTGAGACTATCCCCAGGCATCAGCTGCTGCCTGATCACTTTCTCGAGTGGTTAACCAGCGCTCCCCTTTCTCAGTTTTTTCTTTCTTCCAGAAAGTGGCGCGTGTTTTCAGATAATCCATCACAAAAGAGCACGCGGCAAAGGCGTCTCCCCGATGCTGGCTAGCCATTCCAACGAATACAATTTCATCACCTGGATAGAGATCTCCTACGCGATGAATAACCGTTGCCGCAATAACGTCCCACCTCTCGGCGGCCTCATCAATGATCTTGTCGAGCTCTCGTTCGGTCATCCCTGGGTAGTGTTCAAGGTGGAGCACCTGCACCGATTCGTCTTCGTTGAGATCTCGAACGGTACCGGTAAAAGTTACGACCGCACCTACTTTTAAACTGACTGATCGAAGGTGGTCATACTCCGACCTTAGATCGAACATTTCTTCCTGGACCTGGATTTTCTTTTCCATTCTAACCACCCGTTACCGGGGGAAAGAACGCCACTTCATCTCCATCAATAACTCCGACATCCTCGTTGATCAAATCCTGGTTAACGGCGATACGAATGTTTTCAGCAGTCAGTATCCCAAGCCACTCAGGCGATTGTTGGTTCGCCAGTTGCGAAATGAGGGCTGATACGCTGGAGGAACCAGAAATCTGCAGGTCGACTGAATCCACGCCCAGCGCCTCACGCAAGCTGGCAAAAAATACGATTTTGACAGTCACGCTGACTTGACCCAGTCGCCGGATTTGCCGCCGGACTTACTGTCCAGCACTATTTCAGAGATCACCATTCCCCGATCTACTGCTTTGCACATATCGTAAATAGTCAGTGCTGCTATTGAGGCAGCCGTCAGAGCTTCCATTTCTACACCCGTTTTTGCAACAACCTTGCACCTCGTCGAGATGCGAATCTGACTGCTGGCTTTATCGCACTCAAAGTTGACCTCTACTGAAGTCAGCGCAAGCGGGTGGCACAGGGGAATCAAGTCAGAACATTTCTTGGCAGCCTGGATACCGGCTATTCGTGCGACGGCAAGCACATCCCCTTTCTTGGCTTCCCCATTGAGAACCAGCGCTAGCGTTTCAGGCAGCATGGACACGGTTGCCGATGCGAGGGCAACCCGCTCGGTAACATCTTTACCGCCGACATCGACCATTCTGGCCTGTCCCTGCTCGTCTATATGGGTCAACTGATGACCAGATGTTTTATTTGTCATAATGCTCGCACTTTAAATGTTTCCGGGACTGCAATCGACCTGCTGAACTGGCCACAAAACATTACAGTGGCAACTATTGTACAACGGAACGATAAATTCTTGATGGCTTACTCTGTCACCCGGTCAGTTTCTTATACACAGATAGCGCTTAACTCAGCAACTGTATCACCATCGATGAGCCCGCTGACGTCACTACGAAATGACTTTCCCCAACTGGAAGATTCAGGATATCTTCCAGCCAATGGCAGCAACTGACGCAGAGTAGACTGACCCCGTTGCTCGATACGGTAATGCTCCACCTCCTATTAGCCTCAGAAACCCAATAAGCGCCTTTATCCTAAGCCACAACCTGAGCTCAAAATGGAGTAAAATGCGGCTTCACTAGCATCTTTGCTTTGTTACCTTAAGGCTGTCATGAAAGGAAACTCTCCACCCGACCCCGGCGATACCAGGGTTATTGTTGGTATGTCCGGTGGCGTCGATTCTTCGGTCACTGCGCTGCTTTGCCTTGAAAAAGGCTACCGGGTAGAGGGCCTTTTCATGAAGAACTGGGATGAAGATGACGGGACGGATTACTGTACCGCGATGGAAGATCTTGCAGATGCCAAGGCGGTATGCCAGGAACTGGGCATTAAACTTCACGAGGCGAATTTCGCCGCGGAATACTGGGACAATGTCTTTTCCCATTTTCTTGAAGAGTATCGACTTGGCAGAACCCCAAACCCGGATGTGCTGTGTAACCGCGAAATAAAGTTTAATGTCTTCGCCCGGTATGCGGAAGTACTCGGCGCTGACCTGGTCGCAACGGGTCATTATGCCCGGCTCGAAACAATTGATGGTTGCCAGCGCCTGATGAAAGCCGAGGACAGAAACAAAGATCAGAGTTACTTCCTGCAATCGGTGACCTCTGAACAGTTCAGTAACGTTATATTCCCACTGGGTGATTTGAAAAAAGATCATGTGAGGGTCATTGCCCGAGAAAACAACCTGCCAGTTCATTCCAAGAAAGATTCGACCGGGATCTGCTTTATCGGCGAGAGAAGATTCAAGGATTTTCTGCAGACCTACCTACCTGCCAATCCCGGTGATATTGTTGACCTCGAAGATCAGGTGATCGGTCAGCATGATGGACTGATGTATCACACACTCGGGCAAAGGCAGGGACTCAGGATCGGTGGCCTCAAAGGCAGTAAAGAACAACCATGGTATGTCGCGGCTAAAGACCTGCACTCCAATCGGTTGATCGTCGCACAAGGTAACGATAACCCTGCCCTGTTTTGTTCGTCCATGGAGCTTAAGGAAATCTCATGGATTGGCAGGTCACCCGATTTACCGACTGAGTTGTGCGTAAAGACCCGATACCGACAAGCGGACCAGGTGTGCCATCTTGATTGCAATGATACCGGCTACTCCGTTGAGTTCAGCGAACCACAACGTGCGGTGACACCAGGTCAATGGGCATGCTTCTATGACGGAGACATCTGCCTCGGAGGCGGTATCATCGTGGCAACGGATAATCCCCTATGAAACTGCAAAAAACACAAGAACGCGCCCTTGCTTTAGCGGGGCTGGTACAAAGTTGTTACCTGGTAGCAGGTGTCGCACGAACCGGTATGGCCAGCCAGGATAATCTCGCGGGTTGCCTTGAAAGTATTCTTGTCACAAATCCAAATGAAACCCTGGACGTCTACAAAGATGGCAATGGCGTGCGGACGGGCCTTCGGCTGGTAACCGAGATCCTCGGTGAGTTAAAAATCGGCGAACATAGCGAGACTGTCCGCTATGTCATGCATGTACTGTCACTCGAACAGCGACTACGCCGGACACCTAAACTGATGAGGTCCCTGGGAGCAGGGATTAGTGCAATCCAGGAGCATCGGCATCTGAATGAACTTACCGTAACCGATGAAGACATCATTTCAAGATTATCCAGACTCTATGAAGAGACCGCAGGCACTGTACAACCCAGAATCCGAATTCAGGGACAACAGAAACACCTGGCCAATACAATGAACACCTCCCGGATCAGAGCACTACTATTGGCAGCTATTCGCTCCGCGGTTCTCTGGCATCAACTGGATGGTCGGCGAAGCCAGTGGCTTCTGGGGCGTGGCAAGCTGCTCAGAGCAATTGACCGAGTTTCAGAAATTATTAGTTGAATTAAATTATTACCTATAAAATATCGATATGACATTAGAACTCAAAGAACTCACAGCCATAAGCCCCATTGATGGTCGATACGCGAGACACACTGGCGCCCTGCGCGAGCTCCTCAGCGAATATGGACTCATTAGGTTTCGCGTACTGGTGGAACTCCGCTGGTTCCAGTGCCTGGCTTCTGAACCCGCCATTCCAGAGTTGCCGCCGCTGAGCGAACAACAGTACAAGGCAATTGATGCGCTCATTGATGGCTTCAATATTGACGATGCAAGACAGGTAAAAACCATTGAAGCAACAACCAACCACGACGTTAAAGCGATCGAATATCTGGTCAAAGAAAAATTGTCGACCGTCGATGGCCTGGCCCCCTATATAGAATTCGTGCACTTCGCCTGCACGTCAGAAGACATTAATAACCTCTCGCATGGATTGATGCTCCAGGGCGCGATGGAATCTTCGATCGAGCCTTTGATGCAACATGTTATCGACGCCATTGCCAGCCTCGCGAAAGAACACGCCGCTACACCGATGCTTTCCAGAACGCATGGGCAAGTGGCGTCTCCTACGACAATGGGAAAAGAGTTGGCTAATGTCGTTGCAAGATTAAAACGGCAACTGGCGACCGTACAGAACACTCCCCTACTAGGTAAGATCAATGGTGCCGTCGGCAACTACAACGCACATGTATCAGCCTACCCGGATGTCGACTGGCTTTCCCTCAGCGAACAGTTCGTTACTCGCCTGGGCCTGACCTGGAATCCATACACAACTCAGATAGAACCCCACGACTACATTGCAGAGCTATTCCAGGCTATCTGTCGATTTAATACGATCCTTCTCGATTTTGACCGGGATATCTGGTCATACATCTCGATTGGCTACTTCAGGCAAAAGAAAATCGAAGGGGAGACAGGGTCTTCAACAATGCCTCACAAAGTCAATCCGATTGACTTCGAAAATAGCGAAGGCAACCTCGGTCTCGCCAACGCTTTACTAAGCCACCTTGCCGAGAAGCTACCGGTATCTCGATGGCAAAGAGACCTGACTGATTCGACCGTCCTGAGGAATGTCGGCGTCGGGTTGTCCTATAGCCTTATCGCTTACAACTCAGCGCTCAAGGGTATCGGCAAACTCGAGTTAAACCAAGCAGCGCTGACGAAGGACCTCGAACAAAGTTGGGAAGTTCTTGCGGAGCCTATCCAGACCATAATGCGTAAGCACGGGATTGCAGAACCCTATGAAAAGCTGAAAGCAATGACACGAGGTGAATCGTTAAGCCAGGAACGAATTGTTAGTATGCTGGATGAGTTAGACCTGCCTGAAGCCGTTAAAGCAGACATCCTGTCGCTAACACCTGCCAACTATATCGGTGAGGCGCAAAGACTGGTCACACGACTGCTTGATGATTGATGCTGCAGGGCGAACGCTTAACTGAGTTCCAGGCGCGTTATTGGCGCAAGCAGGCATGCGTGTTTCGAAACGCAATAGATTTTTCAGCCTACCCAATTGCCATCAACGATGTCTGCCAGCTAACCCTTAGCGAGCTGGTTGAATCCAGAATGATCAACGCCAACCACGAACTGTTCCTTGGTCCATTCGAAAACTCCCGCGATTTCGATGGGTTTGTGCCAGAAAATCACCTGCTACTGGTTCAATGCCTGGAACAACATTTGGACTCTGCGGAATCGTTGCTTCGAGACCAGTTTCACTTCATCCCCGCCTGGCAGGTCGACGATGTCATGGCAACGGTCGGTGGTACCGGCGCTACCTGTGGTGCGCACTTTGATCAGTACGATGTTTTCCTCCTGCAACACCAGGGCAACAAACGCTGGCAACTGGATGACGGCGGCCATATCGAAAGTGACCTGGATGATAACCAGGAAGTCCGTTTGCTTAAGGAATTCAAAGCGACCCAGACGTATGACCTGGCGCCCGGTGATGTTCTTTACCTGCCACCAGGCATCGGCCACTTTGGGATATGCGATGGATTGTCGATGACACTTTCAATCGGTATTCGAAACCCCACTCCCACTGAACTACTGGCCGATCTTTCTGAGTTCATGATTGAAGGTTTGGCAGAGAACATTCCAATGAATAATCAATTGTATGGCGCGGGCAGTGGTCTTCCAGCGGCGGTCGCAGATGAGTTATTTGATGAGGTTTCGCGGCTATTTAGCCCTGCCACATTACAACGATGGTACGGCTGCTACGTCACACGGTTACGTGAGCCAGAATTACTTTGCCCCGACGATGCTCGAGAATATACCAATGGTATGAGCCTCTCGGCATCGCTTCCTTCCCGAATGAGCTACGCACGAGTCGGCCAGATGTTGTATTTCTTCGTCAACGGTGACGCATTTCATTTAACCAATGATGATGAAGCCTGGGTGGTTACGTTGTGTAGCGCACGAGAACTGCAAACGGGCCACCTCGCCAGCAGCGAAGGCATGGATTGCCTGCAATCACTCTTATGCGCTGGCGCGGTGGTCTAATCCGCTCTACCATGGTGTTGACAGAGCAGATTATTCGAAAGGATCCGTGGAACTCAGGCAATTCAATACCCGAGAGGCCGATTGGCGAACTGACGGCAACCAGCTGTCCAACATACGACGCCTCGTCTTTATCGTCGAGCAAAAAGTCCCTAAAGATGAAGAGTGGGATGGTAAGGACGAAGATAGCTGGCACTGGCTGGCAACCGATACAAAAGATGTCCCCATTGGTACTGCTCGATTATTGCCAGACGGCCAGATTGGCCGAATGGCGGTACTTTCACACTACCGAAAATTTGGCGTAGGCGCGGCGCTACTGGAGCAGGCTGTTGAGAAAGCCCGCCATCTAGGTTTTAGCCGCGTATTCCTTAATGCCCAAAGCCACGCACTCGGCTTCTATGAAAGAGCGGGGTTCATCGCCCAGGGCGAGGAATTTCAGGAAGCCGGCATCCCCCACTATCGGATGACGCAGCCCCTTACGCCGCCTGAAGACAACGTCCAGAGGCGACTACTGGTGGCGTCCACGCTTAAAGTGGACGTGAAATCCTTCGACACATCCGAGGTACTCTGGGTGGAAAAGTCGAGCACTCTGCGCAGAATCAGACGTCAAATATTCCAAACAGAACAAAAGCAGCCAGATTATAAGGATTCCGATGATCTGGACGATTCTGCCATCCACTGGATTGCCACCAACGATGATGATCACGTCATCGGACTCATTCGAATGACGCCTGAAGGCATCATTTCCCGATTCGGAATACTTGAAGACCACAGTCACCCGGATGTCGATACCAGTCTGCTGGAACTTGCCATTCAACGCGCCCGACGCTTTTCACTGACCCAGGTTTTTGCTGATCGTGAATTTGCAGGAAAGACGAACGACTTTCTTGTCAAAGCCGGATTTCGAGTGGATCCCAACACCTCTCGCTTTCTATTAACCCTGGAACCTGAAGACAGGACTGTCCAAACGCCCTCAGACGGTGGCGCTGCCATGGACAGTGATGTCACTTACAAACTGGGCGATGACAAGCAACTGATTCAATTACGCAGTGAATCTGACTTCAGGAACGTCATTCTCAACATGACAAGCCAGGCTAAACGAAGCATCCGAATATATTCGCCGCTGCTGTCACACGATTTGTTTGATCATGATGATTTGATGACAATCTGTTCCGGGCTGGGCAGAAGGAACAAGTTTACGAAGATCGAGATACTGGTTTTTAATCCTCATCGCATGATCAAAAACGGCCATGCACTGCTTAACATCGCTAGAAAACTACCCTCTTCAATCAGGATAAAGATCGTAGACCCCGAGATGCGGCAACAGTATCACGAGTATGTTTTGGTTGATGGCCAGGGGGTCATCTATCGAGGCGAACACGACACTTATTCGGGGACCGCCCGCTTTCAGGATATTACGGGGTGTAACCATCTTGATCGCCAGTTTACGGCGAGTTGGGAGTCAGGCCTATTAGACCCTAACCTCAGACAACTCAGCCTCTAGACTCTTCCTAGAGGTTTCAGGCACAGGTTTCAGGTATAGGTTTCAGGCATAGACAGCGCGCTGGCTGAAGCAATCACCCCATTATTGTCCGCATAGGTGTATTCCCCAGGAACGAAATTGACGCCGCCGATCACCACCACCTCATCCCGTATGCCGATACCTCGTTTGACGCTCTTTAAGGGGTTCGCATTGATTGCCTGGATACCGAGACCGATCATGGCCAGTGCATCAACATCGCGCACACACCCATCAACGATAATGCCAGCCCAACCATTGTTAGCCGCCTTCAGGGCAAGGTTGTCGCCAAGTAAACCGCACCGAAGGGAACCGGCCCCGTCAACTACCAGTACTCGTCCTTTACCCTCTTCAGTGACAGCATCTGCGACCAGAGAGTTATCCTCGTGACACTTGATCGTCGTGATGACGCCGCCAAAAGAGGATATGGCGCCGAAATTCCTGAACATCGGGCTTACAACCCGCACCAGTTCAGGGTATTCATCACACAAATCGGGAAGCACGTAATCCATCATCAATCCTTATTCATTTGCTTTAACGGCAAAGCTGGTTAAAATTTCCAGCCCATCATATCAAAGCCTCACCGATGGCTCTAAAACTGTCTCAGTTCAGGAAATTAGCATCGTTACTTAAGACGATGGTCAAAGTTTCGCTTTGTTTCTCTGCTGCTGTTCAAGCAGAACTGTATCTGCACGAGGGCCCAAATGGCGAGCGGATGATTAGCGATCGCCCTATTGCCGGGTATGTCCTGCTGACAAAACGGGATACGTTGACTAACGCAGGCGACTTCCTCGCAGATCGACCGGTTGACCTCGGTAGCCCAGCGGAATTCAAAGCGCATATCCGCAGTGCCAGCAGAAAGTACATGGTAGACCCAGCTCTGATTGAAGCCATTATCCAGGTCGAGTCCAGTTTCAGATCTGACGCCGTTTCGCACTCAGGGGCAACGGGACTAATGCAGCTTATGCCCGGTACCGCACGGGATCTCGATGTCATAGACCGATACAATCCCAGGGAAAACATCCATGGTGGGGTGAAATACATCAGCAAACTTATGAAACGGTTTGATAACAATATGATGCTGGCGATTGCCGCTTACAATGCCGGCCCGGCCGCTGTAGAGCGTTACAATGGCGTGCCGCCAAACGCAGAAACCCCACGCTATGTTAAAAAGGTCATCAAGGCTTACCATGATTTCAGAATAACTGGTTACACAGAGGACTAGCATGATGCACACACTACCCCTGATCCTTTTGCTGGCACTGTCGGCCTGCTCTGAATACCTGCCAATTGCCGGGGGCGAATTAGAGGGAACAGTTGCTCCATTGCCGGCGCATTGGAGTGAGCTCGCCACTACCGAAATCGTACAACTGGAATCAACAGATGAAGCGCCCTACTCCGTCAACCTCTGGATAGCCGAGGTCGGTGGCGCGCCGCACGTCTTTGCCGGTGATAACCGAGCGCAGTGGGTAGAGAACATTGCCGGCAACCCGGATATCCGATTAAAAATAGGTGAGGAAATATTTGAGCTTCGCGCAATCAGAGTTACCGATGCTACCGTATTCGAGACCTTCGCCCAGGCCTGGGAATCAAAATATGGCAATCGACCCAGAAACGAAAGTGTCGACGAAACCTACCTTTTCCGACTGGCACCCAGAGACAACTAATCAATTTCCCCCGCTTTAGTTCAGGCGTCGCGGCACGCGACAATACCTGATCCTGTTAGGTCTGGTTCAAGGCAGCCTTATCGAAAAAACCGGCCAGCTCCGTATACTCGGTTGTCACCTTGTACTGCGGGAACTCATCGATGACATTTTGCGGCGCCCGAAACAGAAAACCTGCATCTGCTTCTTCCAGCATAGTAGTGTCGTTATAGGAATCACCCGCCGCAAATACCGTATATTTCAGCTGTTTCAGCGCTTTCACCGACTGACGCTTCGGGTCTTTCTGGCGAAGCAGGTAATCTGTCACTCGACCATCCCCAGACACCTCGAGCTTATGACAAAACAACGTCGGCCACGCCAATTGAGCCATTAAGGGCCTGGCGAATTCATAAAAAGTATCAGAGAGAATAATGACCTGAAACTTCTCTCGCAGACTGTCAAGAAATTCTCGAGCGCCTGGCATCGGAGAAAGCTCTGCGATAACTGCCTGGATTGCAGCCAGATCCAGATGATTCTCGTCAAGAAGCCTGAGACGCTGCTGCATCAACTCGTCGTAGTCAGGTATATCCCGTGTCGTGGCTTTCAGGGCATCTATACCGGTCTTCTCCGCAAATTTAATCCAGATTTCGGGAACAAGGACCCCTTCCAGGTCAAGGCAGACTACTTGCATGATATTCCTAACGAATGATGGTGGCGGGCATTCTTTCAGTGAAAGGCCCCGGAATCAATCCTGAACCAAACTAAACATAACACCCACGGCAATCTCCTACAGGACGGGTAAAACGATATCCTGGAACAAAAGATCAACATCCTGGCGGGTCTGAGCCTCGAAAGCCCGGTCTATTAGTTCATGAGTCAGGTGCGGTGCAAACAATTCCATGAAGTCATACATAAACCCACGCAGGAACGTACCACGCCGGCAGCCGATCATCGTGGTACTGGGCGAGAACAGGTGACTGGCGCTTAAAGCTACCAGGTCAGGGTCTTGTGCTACATCGTAGGCCATATCCGCAATAATACCGATCCCCAGTCCTAATCGAACATAGGTCTTGATGACATCTGCATCTGTTGCCGTGAAAACCACCTTGGGTTGCAGCCCTTCATTCTGGAATGCTTCATCAAGTTTGCTTCGACCGGTGAATCCGAATACATAAGTCACTATCGGGTATTCGGCAATATCCTTGAGAGTCAGCATGGGTTTATCAGCCAGGACATGTCCCTTCGGTACGATGATAGATCTGTTCCAGTTGTAGCATGGCAACATGACCAGGTCACCGAACAGTTCCAGCCCCTCTGTCGCAATCGCAAAATCCACTTCACCATTCGCCGCCAACTCGGCAATCTGAAGAGGACTTCCCTGGTGCATGTGCAGTGAGACCTCCGGATAACGACCTATAAATGAAGAAATCACGTTGGGTAATGCGTAACGAGCCTGTGTGTGGGTCGTGGCGATTGAAAGACTGCCTGTTTTCTCGTCCCTGAATTCATGCGCGGCCTGCTTGATACTCTCTACTTTTCTAAGGATCTGGCCTGCTTGTTCAATGATCGTGTGGCCGACAGGAGTGATGTGAGTCAGGTGCTTGCCGCTACGGGCGAATATTTCCAAGCCCAACTCGTCTTCAAGCAAGCGGACCTGTTTGCTGATACCGGGTTGCGAAGTATAAAGACTCTGCGCGGTCGCAGACACGTTAAGGCCGTGGTGAGCGACCTCCCAGATATACCTGAGTTGCTGTAATTTCATGCAGACCCTGACAACGAGCAGATGGTTTACTTATACGCGGATAGAATAAAAATATCTAGAAATATTACTTTGCGGTATAGAAGGAAGTGAGCACTATTCGTTTGTGACCCCATTAGGCACGTGGCCGGTAGTGACAACCTCGCCCGCTAACCGGCAGTGCTCCGCCTGGTCATCAAAGAAAACATCAGCTCTGTACGCGGCAAGAAATTCAGACTTTTGCAGACCGCCTAAAAAAAGACTTTCGTTCAGGCGAATGCCCCAGGACCTTAATGTCTTGATCACTCTTTCGTGTGCCGGCGCAGACCTTGCTGTCACGAGCGCTGTTCGGATCGGGCAATCGCGGCCCCCAAATTCTTGCTGGAGTGTATGCAGTGCGGCAAGAAATGGCTTAAAAGGTCCGCCGATCATCGGTTCATTTGCCAAGCCCCGCTCAGACGCAATAAACCCATCGAGCCCATGCTCCTGGTAAACCCGCTCTGACTCATCCGAAAACAGAACTGCATCGCCATCAAAAGCGAACCGTAATTCTTCATTGCTGGATTCGGTCGCAGGACCCGCAATGATACTGGCCGCCGCAATACCCTCTTCGAGAGCATCAATCACATCCTGCCGGTGAGTCGACAGAAACAACTGGCAACCGAACGGCTTCATGTACTTGTACGGAGAGCCCCCTCCAGTGAATGCGGCGCGACGTATTGGCAAGCCATGGTGCTCAATAGACTTAAATACGCGCAGACCGGTGTCTGCCGTGTTCCGGGAAAGCAGTATGACTTCTACCCGTTCTTTTTGTTGCAACAGCGCGTTTATACCGAGAAGCTTCCTTACTAGCTGAAAAGCATCACCTGGGGCAAGCGGATCCTCTTCATGAGCAATCTGGTAGCGGGCGTAGGACGCAACCCCCTCTTCACGATAGACTTGATCGCTTAAGGTCAGGTCAAATAACGCGCTGCTTGAAATGGCGACTACCAGTCTATTCAAAGTACCTGTTACTCCCAATTACCTTTGAGCGTTAAACTATACAGATTTCAACATTATAGCCCGTCAAACGAATAGATGATCAGTTACAACAGAGATAAGCTAATGGCAGACAAGCGCTAATGACAGATAAATCAAAACCTGTCAGAACGAACAGTACGGAAATAAGCCAGTTCCTGGACAAAGTCGCGAAAACCCCTGTCCGAGCAGACGCAGAATCCGATGGACGATTATTGTTCGCGATGGATGCCACGGCTTCAAGAGAAACAACATGGGACAGGGCCTGCCACCTACAGGGTCAAATGTTCCAGGCAACAGAGGGTGTTGGTAGCCTGTCGGTGCAGCTTTGCTATTACCGCGGGTTCAACGAGTTTCATTCAAGTGCCTGGTGTAGTTCAGCGAACCTTTTACTCAACGAGATGAGTCGCGTCAGGTGCCTCGGGGGCCACACGCAGATTAATCGCGTTCTTGAACACGCCATGAAAGAACACAAAAGCAAACGACTCAAGGCTATCGTCTTCGTTGGCGACGCCCTTGAGGAAGCAGCAGATCATCTATGCCACCAGGCTGGTCAGCTAGGTGTGCTAAATGTTCCACTCTTTATGTTTCAGGAAGGATCTAATTCCACGGTTAAATCTGCGTACCAGCAAATGGCACAATTATCCGGTGGTGCCTACTCGCCATTCAACCTGCAGAGCGCCAGTGAACTGAAGGATCTTCTGGCGGCGGTCGCAGTATTTGCGGCTGGCGGCAAGTCCGCACTAAAAAAACTCACCGCGCTTTCTCCCCCAGCGGCATTATTAACCCAACAGATGAAAGACTAGGAGATTCCCCTGGCTCGTTTAATCGTCATCGCAATTGTCGCTTTTCTTGTCTTTGTTGCCTTACGTGGCCTTCTGGCAAAAAAGAATCTCTCGGTCAGGCAATTTTTTTCTATCTACGTGGCCACACTTTTTGGGCTCATACTGCTTTTTCTTGGTGCAACCGGCCGGTTGCACCCCCTTTACGCCGTCTTCGGTGCGGTTATCCCCTTTCTCTTACGATCAGCCACGTTAATCATGCGGGGCGCTCAGTTTGCATCCGTATTTCGATCGCTGAAGGCGGCGATGGGCGGCAGTGTCGGGCCACCACCGCAGACCAGCGAAATTTCGTCCCGATACATACACATGGTCCTTTTCCACGATACGGGCATGATGGATGGCACCATCCTGGAAGGACAGTTCAAGGACACAAAACTCTCCCAACTCGAACTGGATCAGCTAAAAGAACTGCTCCGGGAGATAGGCAACGACGCTGATTCCTCTAACCTTCTTACGGCTTATCTGGACCGTGAACACGAGACGTGGCGACCAGGCGAAGAGCGCACAGAACCATTTTCAAGCAGTGAAGACATGTCCGAATCGCAGGCGCTCGACATCCTTGGCCTAAAAGAGGATGCGATAAAAGAAGATATCATTCAGGCTCATCGACGCATGATGCAAAAAGTTCATCCCGACAGAGGTGGATCCACTTACCTGGCAACCAAGATAAATGCTGCAAAAGTTCTGCTTATCAAAATTCGAGGGTAGAGATAAAGGTTAAAGCTAAAAATGAAGGTTAGAAGTTAAGGTTAGAACTTAAAGCTAAAAAGCTAAAACGGGCTGCTAAGAAAATGAGTAACGAAATGGATCAAACCGAGATTCACTACCTGGGATTCAACGCAAGATTTGTCGCGTTTCTGATAGACAGCACAGCGGCGTCTATCCTTATGGCACCTTTTATCTCCCGCCTTATCGATGACGTGGACCTCTCAAACTACGAGCTTTCTGATCAATCTCAGTTAATGGAATTACTCCAGCGAATGACCACCCAGCTATCGGTAGATCTCCTGTTTATGGGCACAATTTTTGTCCTGTTCTGGGTTTATAAAAATTCAACGCCTGGGAAAATGTTGTTCAAATCAGTCATCGTCGATGCAAAAACCTTATCAGCGCCCTCGACCTCCCAGAACATCATCCGATACCTCGCGTATTTCATCAGTTTATTGCCGCTGGGGCTGGGCTTTATATGGATCGCGTTCGATAAACGCAAACAGGGCTGGCATGACAAGTTAGCTGGCACTGTTGTCATCATCGGCAAGCCAGCGCCATTGAGCGCACAACCAAATGGTGAAACAGATAGCCACGACTGACAGCTTCAGGAAGTTTGTTACCAGACACTGGCCGTCAGGCGAGGCACAATGGTTCAAAAACCTGGCCAAATCGGGATGGGTCGGTGCCGACTGGCCGTTAGAGTTCGGGGGAACCGGCTGGGCAAGACAAGAGCAGCTGAACTTCATTACGACTTTGTCGGAGTACCGGTGCCCGGTAATGCCTGACTCAGTCAACGTGATTGCCCCGATGCTGCTGGCCTATGGCTCAGCAGAGCAAAAGCAATATTTCCTCCCCCGAATTCATGAATCGCCAGAGGCTTACACCTTCCAGGCACAAGACAATATCGGCCCGGGTTGTTTATTGGACAATGATTCAGGAAGTCTGTTCCTGGTCAGCGACGGTGGTTCAACGACACCTTTCGGCACGGCTGGCGAAGCGACGACTATCCTCGCAACCAGTTATTCACCACTCTGGCTGCTCTACGAAAAGTTATTGGGATTGGCGCATCTGCAGGAAATGAGTAAGTACTGGGAAGAAGCAACTTCAACTGAACTTACACGAATCGAGATCGAAACCTCGTCACTCACCGCCTTTTTTTTGCAGAAAACTGTTAAAGCCGACAGACAGGTCGGAATCAGGGTTAACCGTGATCGTTACGAGCTGTATGGCAGCTTGTTCCAGTCGCTTGGTTACTACGCTCTCCTTTCACCCGACCCCACACTCGTCTCCAATGAGCGACTCCCGTTTCAAGCGGAACGTGAATACCTGCAAGCCCTAAGCAAGCAGGTCTATCGAGACAATATGATTCAGCAAGACCAGTTATACAAAGAGTATGTACATCATGAAGACACCTGAACTCATCATTTTTGACCTGGATGGTACCCTGTTGGATACGCTGGCAAGTATCGCCCGGTCCTATAACGCCGCACTCAGCTCATCCGGTTATCCGACCCACCCGGTCGAAGCTTTCCGCCAGATCATAGGCGACGGCGCTAGTGTGGCAGCACAGCGTTGTCTACCGAGTGACCGACAGTCAGAATCTGATATCAAACACTGTGTAGAGCAGTTCCAACAACATTACGAGCAACTCTGGAAAACAGCATCGCCCTACCAGGATATTTTGCAACTTCTTACCTCATTACCACCTGAACTGAAGCTTGCGGTCCTATCCAACAAAGATGATCGTTTCACCCAGCGCTGTGTTGAACATTTCTTCCCCGCCACTTTCGATTACATCCTTGGACACCGACCGGATATTCCCCACAAACCCAATCCACAGGGTGGAAATAAGTTGATGGCTGCCCTTGGGACCTCTAGAACCTCCACATGGTTGATCGGCGACACCGCCACGGACATGAACACAGCAGCAGCTTGCAAGGTCGCTGGAGTTGGTGTGTTATGGGGTTTCAGGGGCAGGGATGAACTCGTCTCCTCCGGCGCGGAGGAAATTGTCGATGCGCCCATGCAAATACTTGAACTATTCGAGTGAATTATTTTACTAATAAATCAGGACAGGATCATGACTTCGATTAATCACAATCTCGTACCTTCTGATCTCGATAGTTTCTGGATGCCATTTACCGCTTCCAGAAACTTTAAGGATGCTCCTCGGTTTATCGTCTCGGCAGATGGGATGTATTACAAGGATTCAAACGGGCACGAGATACTGGATGGCTCGGCCGGGTTGTGGTGTGTTAATGCAGGACACAGGCGCGAACATATTAACCAGGCAATTGCAGAGCAGCTTGAGCAACTAGATTTTGCACATAGCTTCAACAGCGGCCATCCACACGCCTTTAACTATGCTCATCGATTGGTAAAGCACTTCCCTGACCCCCTCAATCATGTGTTCTTCACTAATTCCGGCTCCGAGTCTGTAGATACAGCGCTAAAGATTGCCCTCGCCTACCACCGGCTCAAAGGAGAAGGTTCAAGACAGCGATTGATTGGTCGCGAGAAGGCGTATCACGGCATGGGGTTTGGTGGTCTTTCAGTTGGGGGCCTTGTGAAAAACCGACAAGCATTTGGTCTCTTGTTACCTGGAACGGATCACATCAGACATACACTTGATCTCGAACGCAGCGCATTTTCTCGGGGATTGCCGGAGGATGGTGCAGAACTGGCTGAGGACCTCAAAAGACTGGTTCAGCTTCATGGCGCGGAGAACATCGCAGCACTGATCGTTGAACCCGTCGCTGGTGCAGGCGGCGTCATCATGCCGCCACAGGGATACCTGCAACGGCTCAGGGATATCTGCAGCGAGAGCGGCATCCTGCTGATTTTTGACGAAGTCATTACCGCCTTTGGTCGCCTCGGCGCAATGAGCGCAGCAGAAAAGTTTGGCGTAACTCCAGACATCATCACGACGGCAAAAGGAATCACTAACGCGACGGTACCCATGGGCGGTGTTCTGGTGACGGACGATATCTATGAGACTTTTATGTCTGTGTCAGAGCCGGGGGTAGAGCTCAACCATGGCTATACCTATTCTGGACACCCACTGGCTTGCGCTGCAGCGTCGGCAGCGCTTGACATCTATGAAGAAGAAAAACTCTTTTCACGCGTAGAAACACTAGGCGAACACTGGATGGATGAAGCGCTCTCCCTGAAAAATGAATCAAAAGTCATTGATGTCCGCTGCTTGCCCCTGATCGGCGCCATTGAAGTGGCGCCCCGACCCGGCGCACCGATGCAACGAGGTATCGAGATCGTAAAAAAATGTTACGACAAAGGCCTCTGGGCGAGAAACATCGGTGATGCCATCGTGCTTTCACCTCCTCTGATTATCACAAAAGAACAGATCACCGAGGTGTTCGGCATTATCCGGGAATCAATCCAGGAAACCGACTAAACCATACTTGGCGGCATAGCAGGGTTGTTAGGCAGGTGTGCGAACCGGGATTCGTCCCGCTGCTTTTCATAACAAACGACGATGGGTTCAAGGTCTACCGGGGACGCGCCGTGCAAGATCACGCCGTCGCAGCCCAGGTCTAGTTGATGATTGATGGCTGCAACGCATTGATCCGGCGTACCAGTCGCTGCCGCAGCCAACCAATCTTCGGGTATCAAACCAGCGACCTGTTCCAGCTGCTCGGTGCTTCCATTCTGGTCCAGGGCACCCTGGAAATTTGAAACCAGCTCATTTTCCCTGAATTTTTTTAGCACGTCAGGATCCCAGCCGTTAGTTCTGACCATCAGGTCGCCGTAAGCTTGTAGGTAGGTCGCCATGCGACCCACAGTTTTCTTTAGCCGCACCTCTGGCGCAAGGTGATCACCTATCGTGGCGAAGCAGGACCACACTCTCACGTCATCAGGGTTCCGCCCCGCTTCCTCTGCTGCACGTTTTACAGTCTCAACTGCCCGGACTGTGGTTTCGTCGGTAAAAAAAGTATGCAGGACCACGGCATCGAAGACCCTGCCCCCCAAGGCCAGGGAGTTGGGACCAAACGCCGTAAAGGTTAAGGGTATGTACTCATCGAACCCTGGATCCAGCCGAAGCACTGGCCAGCTGCCAGCCGGCCCTTTATGCCCGACGATAGTTTCTCCCCGATGTAGCCGACGCATAATCCCGACAAAATCCTCGATCTCTGCGGTTTTGATTCGCGGCAACCCAAAGGCATCAAACATCATATCGATACCCCTTCCCAGACCAAGAGAGAAGCGCCCGCCAGTCAGGAAATGCATCGTGGATGCATATGCACCAGTGACAACAGGATGGCGAGTATTGTGATTGGTTGCCGCTGTAGCAATACCTATTTTCTCAGACACCGCACCTACTGCACCACTCAGGGTTGCAGCTTCCTTGATATTAAATCGCTCAGAAATGAAACAATTACCGATCCCAAGGCGCTCAGCATGCGCAACCTCATCGATTAGATCGCGGGGGCTATTCGGTGCGCCGGGTAGGGTATAGAAAGCGAGCTCGTTCATCATCGGGGTAGTCTCCTGGAAGCACTGCTAATGTAAGTACTCCATTAAATCCAATTAACTGAGGCTGGGCAACAAACAGGAGTTGTGTCACTCTTGCACCCCTTGCAGCAAACCCACAAGAAATTATGGAAATTAAAGACAAAATCATCGTTATTACCGGCGGCGCCAGTGGTATCGGAAGAGCCATGGCCAGAAGATTCACCGATGAAGGCGCTAAACAGATCGTCATCGCAGACCTGAATGCCGATGGGCTCCAGGAAGTAGCAGACGAGATTGGCGCGCGAGCAATCCCCACCAATGTCGCCGTTGAAGCCGAAGTAAAGCATCTCATCGAAACAGCCGAAAATGACTATGGGCAGATTGACCTGTTGTGTAATAACGCAGGTATCGGTGTCGGCGGTGGTCCAGAGACGCCTAACGACGACTGGCAGAGAATATGGGAAATCAATGTGATGGCCCACGTTTATGCTGCACGCGCTGCCATTCCAGCTATGGTGGCACGCGGTGATGGTTACATTATGAACACTGCTTCTGCAGCAGGACTACTGACTCAAGTTGGTTCGGCACCTTATGCGGTAACAAAGCATGCCGCAGTAAGCTTTGCTGAATGGTTATCGGTGACCTACGGTGACCGTGGCTTAAAAGTATCTGCGCTTTGTCCGCAGGCAGTGCGCACCGCGATGACCGCTGATAATCCAGACGGCGTCGCCAGCGTAGATGGCATGATGGAGCCAGAGGTACTTTGTGATTCTGTTGTTGAAACATTAAGAGAAGAACGGTTCCTGGTACTGCCCCACCCTGAAGTGCTGACTTACATGCAGCGTAAGTCGGGTGACTACGATCGATGGCTCAAGGGAATGAGGAGATTGCAGGAGGGCTACGGCAACTTTGACTGGCCATAGCTTTGATGGAGTATAGCCTTAATGGCGTATAGCTTTGACGGGCTATCGCCGGACTGCAGTAACCGGGGGAAATTGACCCCGGTCACCGAATTCGCATAGAATTCAATTTCAGCGCCGATTTGAAATCAGCTTGCGGGCGCTTTACAAGTACAGCTAAAGAGTTACGACCTACTTTAGCCGCAAGCGAGTAGGTTTTTTTTGTTTCGAGGAAATGTAATGCCACTCAAAATACCTGACGGGTTACCGGCGTCTAAAGTTCTGCAGGAAGAAAACATTTTCTGTATTGATAGCAGCGCGGCGCAACAGCAGGACATCCGAGCTATTCGGGTCTTGTTATTAAACCTGATGCCTAAAAAAATTGAGACGGAAATTCATATCCTGCGCATGTTGTCCAATTCCCCATTGCAGGTGGATGTGGAATTGCTACGAATCAGCGACCGCCCATCAAAACATACTCCCATCGAACATATGGATAATTTCTATAAGGATTTTTCTGAGGTAAAGAAAAACAAATATGACGGGTTGATTATTACTGGCGCACCACTTGGCCAGGTAGACTTTGATGACGTGAATTTCTGGCCGGACATGAAGGAAATTATGGACTGGTCGGTTAATAACGTTACCTCGGTTCTGTTCCTCTGTTGGGCGGTCCAGGCTGCGATGTATCATTTATATGGGGTTAACAAAACCATCTTGCCGAAAAAGATAAGTGGCGTTTACCCCCACAGGATAGTTAACCCGCTTTCGCCTATCGTCCGCGGCTTCGACGATGTATTTAACGCACCGCACTCTCGTTACGCCGAAGTACCCGCTGCCGAGCTCGAAAAGCTGGACGACATCGAAATGATAGCGGATTCTGAATTCGCGGGGTCCTACGTGTGGGGACATAAGGACGGCAGGCATCTTTTTGTTACCGGTCATTCCGAGTACGAGCCCAATTGCCTGAAAGATGAATATGAACGCGACCTTGAAGCAGGCGTTAACCCGGAAGTACCGGAAAACTATTTTCTAAACGATGATCCCAGCCAGGATCCCGTGGTGACCTGGAAGAGCCATGGCAACCTTCTATTCATTAACTGGTTGAACTATTACGTATACCAGCAAACCCCATTCAATCCTGAGGATATCGGCAAGCTTCGGCGCTCGTTCGGATTGATGTGACCTAATGACGGGTTCACCCAACACCCAGCCCAGACTGGTGCAAGGCCCTGTCAGCACCGGGCTGCTGCGACTGAGCGCACCGGTCATCCTTGGTATCACTGCCAGCCTAGGGGCCGGATTGCTCGAGGCCTTTTTCCTCGCGCAGCTAGGCACGTCGACACTGGCTGCCTACAGCTTTACATTTCCTGTCACTGGCGCATTGATGTCTGTTTCCCTGGGCATCAGCATCGGTCTTTCAAGCGTTCTGGCAAGAGCCGTAGGCAGCGGAGATCATGACC